>Ga0222696_1000104_pt1 | contig 61359 bp, 44 predicted proteins | sample AntAcemetage1400_FD_179817 | JGI IMG/M metagenome (GOLD analysis project Ga0222696, IMG submission 179817) | Saline water microbial communities from Ace Lake, Antarctica - #1400 | ecosystem: Environmental > Aquatic > Non-marine Saline and Alkaline > Saline | place: Antarctica: Ace Lake... | reverse complement strand
CCTATGGACTAGGCTGGGGACTTTTTAAGTCTCCATATGGTAAAGCATTTTTCAAAGAAGGACATGGTCCGGGATGGCAGAATTACAATGTTAATTTCATTGACCAGAAAATATCCATCATTATTATGACAAATAGTGACAATGGTGAAAGAATATTCAAAGATCTGTTAGAAAAAGTAATTGGTGATACATATACTCCATGGGAGTGGGAAGGATATATCCCTTACTACTTGATTGAGCCAATATCAATAGGTCGCTATTTATACGATATTAATTTGTTTCAAGGTATAGATAAGGCTATTGAAACATATAAACGAATAAGTAAAAGCTCCTCAAAAGATAGTTTTGTATTTAATGAAGGCGAACTTAACGGCCTGGGTTATCAAATGATCAGAGAGAATAAAATAGAAGCAGCCATTAAGCTTTTTAAACTAAATGTTGAAGAATACCCGGAATCGGCAAATGCCCATGACAGCCTGGGTGAAGCTTACATGAAAAATTGCCAAACCGATCTTGCTATTGAGAGCTATGCGAGATCATTGGAATTGAATCCAGATAATAATAATGCCAAAGAGATGCTGAGACAGCAGAAGGGCAACAAGTAAAGGATGCGAGGATCAAGATATAATAAGAAATGAATGAAGAAAGAGATCCGTTCCAAATACGAACATCATATGATTTTTAAAAAAACTTATTTCAAAATGGTTTTATATATTTTAAGTAGATGTTGAAATTATTGGATAATTAAATTCAAAAGAATTGCATAGGAAAAATAATACATTTGGTAACACGCAATATAGCAAAAAGCGGTGAAGTGCTTAATTGGGGAGGTTTTAGCCCGTTTCAACTTCATCTCGATTTGATAGTGAATTGCTCGCAATCCGCTTCATGCCATATTGCCACCGTTATGCCTATTGTCAGTATAAAAAATTATCTACTTGACTCAAAAGTGAATGAAATGTTTTTAGAAAAAGGTATTTAAGGAGATTTATAAAATTTTATGAATCATTTTTTAAAGAGGAGATAAAATGATAAAAGAAAAATATACGCAATTGTTGTTATCCCGCAAAATGGAAGGAATAACAACAATAGGTGTTACACACAAGCTAAGCGAAATAGTGACTGCTCCGTAAGTACTCAATATAACGTAAGTCTAAAATAACAACGTATGAAAATTACTTTTTTAGGAACAGCGGCAGCGACTTCATGTCCTTTGATGTTTTGTAGATGCGAAGTTTGTGAAAAAGCTCGAAAACTAGGTGGCCGTGATTTTAGAAAGAGGTCATCTTTACTCATCAATAGAGATTTACTAATTGATCTTGGTCCAGATATTATGTCCGCTTCCTTCATGCATGGGATTTCTATCGCAGACGTTAAATATTGTCTGCAAACTCACTCGCATTCTGATCATTTTGACGCATCTCATTTGAGTACTCGCATTCCTGAATATGCAACTGAAAATGTTCCTAATCTTGATCTCTATGCTTCAAATGCTACCCTTAATAAAATGTCCGAGATGTTAAGAGCAGAAGGCTACATCAAGGATATTCTTGATCCTGTAGAGCAGAAGCGATTATCCATTAATGTTTTCCCCATAAAACCTCTTCAATCTTTTACAGTAGATAAATATCAAATCTCTGCATTTTCAACGAATCATGATAAATCAGTTGATTCGCTTTTGTATTCAATAACTGAGAATAATTATACAATTTTCTATGGCACTGATACAGATTTGATTCCTGAAGAAACATGGAAAGGTTTCCATGATAAGAATTTGCGATTTGATATTGTCATACTCGATTTAACATACGGACTAAACATTGATGGGGGTGGACATTTGAATGCTAATCAGTTTATTGATCATATCCAGAGAATGCGAGATGAGAATCTTTTGAAAAAGAATGCTCGTATTTTCGCTACACATATATCACATGAAGGAAATCCTATCCATTCTGAAATGGTAGAATATGGCAAGAAATATGGGTATGAAGTTGCTTATGATGGTTTAACAATATGATTTCAAAATATTTTTATGAATAGACGTAATAAAAAACCAACAGCTCATTTAATATGTGGATTTATTGGTGCAGGAAAGACCACATTTTCTAAAAAACTTGAAAAAGAAACTGGTGCTTTGAGGTTTACCAAAGATGAATGGCTCATACGCATTATAGGAAATAATCCAACCATTGATAATTTTGATGTTTACGACCAAAGGATGACCGATTTAGTTTTTGATATTGCCTTTCGATGTTTAGAAGCCGGTAATGACATTATCCTAGATGATGGAATTTGGGTAAAATCTCAAAGAAAAGAGATTCATGATCGTGTTAAAAAAGTTGGAGCTATACCAAAACTTTATTACCTCAAAATTTCTGATGACACCAGAAAAGAGCGAACCATTAAACGTACCGAAAATCCACCAAAGGATGCTTTTAAAATTGATGAAACAGTGTATGAATCTTATAAAAAATATTTTGAAGCTCCAACTGAGGATGAAGAACCCATCATAATTGAAATGAAATTTTAAAATAAGACTGATTTTTGATAGAATAGGCATAACAAGCAGCTCCTCAAGCCAGTTTTCGTCAAATATAACTTGAATCTACGATTCAACTGATTGACTTTTGAACGTTGATCATAGAAGGCTCGTGGCAGCTGCGAAACATTAGTCCAGGTTTATATCTCTACAAACTTATTGTTAATGGCAAAACAGACGTTGCAAAAAACGTTTGCTTTTGGAATTATATCATTAACTAAAAACGCAGTGTAAATTCTGTTTTCACATCTGGATCAGAATTTACAGTTATCGTACCTCCATGCAATCCCATTATTTGCCGAGACAAACTCAGCCCGATACCCGAACCCTCTTTTTTGGTTGTATAAAATGGAATGAAAATCTTATCCATGGATTCTTCCTGTATACCTGAACCATTATCAACAACCTGAATTATGACACGCCCACGTTCGTTTACGAATGCCTTCAACTCAATAACCGGCTTTTCCTGCAGCTCAGCACCCTGGACAGCATTTCTCAATAGATTTATCACGACCTGCTGCACAAGATCTTCATCAGCAGCAAGCTCTAAGCTTTTGGGGTAAATAGAGTAATCAAAAGAGATGTTCTTCTTTTTGAATTCCTCTTCGAGAAGCACTCCGACATGATTGAACAAATTTTTAATAAGAAATATCTGAAAATTCGGCTTGGGGATTCGTGTAAGATTCCTGTAGGTTTCCACAAAGTGGAGAAGCCCTGTACTTCTTTTATGAATGGTTGTCAGCGCTTCCCGAATATCTTTTATGGTCTCGGGATCGACATCTTTGCCGTCTTTATCTTTGGCATCTTCCGTGATCTCCTGCAGGATGGAATTAACTGTGGAAGAAATCGAGGCAATAGGCGTGATCGAATTCATGATTTCGTGGGTAAGCACTCTGATCAGCTTTTGCCATGCCTCCATTTCCTGCTCTTCCAATTCATGCTGTATATTCTGAATAGAGACTAATTTTATTATCCTCTCATTCAGAGTAAATTCTGTCGCAAAAATTGCGAGCTGCAGCAGTTCATCATTATCATACACTTTCACAAGGGAGCGTTCTCCGGATTTAAGTTTGAGAATAGTCTCGACCATTTCTTTATTAAAATCCTCGAGCAGCAAAATGTTCCTCAGATTGTTTATCCTGAAAAGTTTCTTTGCCGTATTATTGATCATCTCGACTTTTCCGTTCTTTCGAAATGCGATCAGGGCAATTCCCACATGATGGAGCACATTCTGCAGATAATGATACTGCTCCTCTTTTTCTTCACGAACGGTTTTGAATTTATTGATGACCTTATTAAAAGCACTCTTGAATTCCTTGTAGCTCGAGCTGTCTTTTTCGATAGTGAACGTTCGGCTGAAGTCAGAATACTGGATCGAGTCGAGGAGGTTTGTCAGGTCACGGTTTGTTCTGTCTATATAATAGATCAGAGAATATATCTCCAGTAGCACGAGAGCCCCAACAAAGATAAGTGTGATGTGAAAACTAGTTCTGAAGTATATAAAAACAAGGAAAAAGAGCGTTATAAGCAGCAGAAAAATTCGGATAATAATATTTATTTTAAAATTTTTATATATCATATTTTTCCATTCTTCTATAAAGCGAAGTTCGTGTAAGTCCGAGTTCCTTCGCTGCAATTGTTATATTTCCATGATGTTTACGAATAACTCTTTGAATAACCGATTTTTCTACATCTTCGAGATTATAGGTTTCAAAACTCACATGGTCACCTTCATCACCCTTTACAGAAAGTAGAAAATCCTCAGGATATAAGACATGAGATTCACTCAAGATCACAGCTCTTTCCAGTGCATGCTGTAGTTCACGAATATTTCCGGGCCATGGATAGAGTTCCAGTTTTTTTATTGCTCTTTCACTTATTGAATTGATTTCTTTTTTGTACTTCTTTGCATAATTTTTTAGAAAATGCTCTGCTAATAGTGGGATATCTTCACCTCGATCGCGGAGAGGAGGGAGGAAAATCTCAACAGTGTTCATCCTGTAGAGCAGGTCCTGCCGGAATGTGTTCTCCCGGGTCATATCATGGATGGGCATATTAGTTGCGCATATCATTCTCACATCAATTGGAATGATCTTGTTTGCTCCAACCCGCGCTATCTGTCTTTTCTCAAGGGTGGTGAGTAATTTTGCCTGCATTGGCAGAGAAAGATTCCCAACCTCATCAAGAAAAAGTGTACCCCCGGATGCGACCTCAAAGCGTCCGATCCGATCGCTTTTTGCGTCAGTAAAAGAACCTTTCACGTGTCCAAAAAGTTCACTTTCAAAGAGATTCTCATTTATGGAACCGAGATCAACACTGATAAAAACTTCATCCCTTCTTCCGGAATTCCTGTGAAGGGCGCGCGCTACAAGCTCCTTGCCTGTACCGTTTTCGCCAAGTATCAGCACACTTGCATCTGTTTCGGCAACTTTTTGTATAGTTGCAAACACCTTCTGCATCTCTTGCGAGATTCCAATGAAATCACTGAAGGGTTGGTCGAGTGCAGCGCTGAGTTCTTTCTGTTTTATTCGAAGATTACTTGCCTCGGTTTGAGACTGACGGAGCTTCAGTGCAGTATTAATAGTCGTAAGAAGTTTCTCATTCTGCCAGGGTTTAAGAACGAAATCAGTGGCGCCTGCCTTGATCGCCTTCACTGCCTTTTCGACATCTCCATAAGCGGTAATAAATATCACAAGAATGCTCGGGTCGATCTCTTTAACTCGCTGCATCCAGTAATACCCCTCCTGCCCGCCGCTCATATCTGCTGTGAAATTCATATCAAGAAGAACCAGATCATAGGATTCATTTTTCAGAAGTTCCGGAATATTGCCCGGATTTTGCTCAGTATCGATCTTCTCAACATGCTTTTTCAGCAGTAATTTTAGTGCAAATAAAATGTCTTCTTTATCATCAACAACTAGAATCTTGCCGTATTTTTGGCTCATGTATAAACTCCATTTTTTATTAATCTATGCAAATTACATACCGAATCGCAAATGCTGCATATAAAAATTATATAGACCATTTTATTTACTAACGATTCCTTCGTATTTTTTAAATTCTTTGTGTCAATATATTTGTAAAAAAGTGTACGCTATCGTACACAACTGTTTCATGAGCGGACAGTATGGTTATTCTCTGAACAGCTCGATTTCCCTCAAATAAAGAGTTTGCAGTAAATTTCATTTTTGGCATAAAAACTGCATTAAGAAAAACATAAGAGAGGTGCATACATGGATAAAATAATTGAGAAAAAGAAATGGCCATTGAAGAAAATTCTCTGGGTCACTGTCGGAGGAGTATTTATTCTGCTTATACTATATTACATTATTTTTGCAGATAAAAGCTCAAAACTCCGCGTGCAGGAAGAACGTCTTACCATTGCTTCGGTTGAGAGGGGCTATTTTCAGGATTACATTACGAACACGGGTACAGTCCAGCCGATACGTACTGTTTATATTGACGCACTTGAAGGCGGACAGGTCAAGGAGATCCTGATCGAAGAAGGAACCATGGTCAAAGAAGGAGATATAATTCTCCGCCTCAGCAACACAAACCTTCATCTAAGCATCATGAACAGAGAAGCAAGCCTGGCAGAACAGATGAACAACTTGCGTAATACACGCCTTTTGATGGAGCAGAATAAACTCGATCTTAAGAGCCAGCTTATTGAGATCAACTATTCGATCATACAGGCAAAAAGAGAGTATGGGCAGGTTCATGAACTTTATATACAGAATTTCAAATCTAAAGATGAGTATCAGAATGCAAAAGAGTATTATGAATATCTTGTATCAAAGAAAGATCTTCTTATTGAATCACAGAAACAAGATTCCCTATTCCGCGACGTGCAGATAGGTCAGCTTGAGGAATCCGTTCAGCGAATGCAGGAAAATTTCAATCTCGTTCGCAAAAAGCTGGAAAGTCTTGATGTCCGTGCTCCTGTAAATGGCCAGCTCACTTCTTTGAATGCTGATATTGGCGAGTCAAAGAGTGCCGGTCAACGCCTTGGTCAAATAAATGTACTTGATTCATATAAGATAAATGCACAAATTGATGAACACTATATTTCCAGGGTACAGAGAGGTCTTGTTGCGGAATTTGAATATTCCAACAAAACATATAAATTAGAAGTTACAAAGATCTATCCCGAAGTACGCAATGGGCAATTCTCGATCGATATGGAATTTATTGGTGAGCTGCCACAAAATATGCGTATCGGTCAGACTTTCAGGATCAAACTTGAGCTCGGTGCACCAAAAGAATCACTCCTTATTCCTCGCGGTGGATTCTATCAAAGCACCGGCGGTCAGTGGATCTTCGTGGTGGATGAATCAGGTAACAATGCGTATAAGAGAGATATAAGATTAAACAGATATAATCCAAAGTATTATGAAGTTATCGAAGGTGTCGAAGAAGGCGAACAGGTCATTGTTTCCAGCTATGAAACCTTTGGTGATGTAGATGTGTTAATATTAAAGAAAATAGAAAATCAATAAGGAGTAATGATGATCAAAACAAATGAACTAATGAAAGTCTATCGTACTGACGAAGTCGAGACAACAGCACTTAACAAGGTGAACCTTGCAGTGAAAGAAGGGGAATTCGTAGCTATCATGGGACCTTCAGGATGTGGAAAATCCACTCTCCTCAATATATTGGGATTACTGGATAATCCCACTGAAGGTACTTATGAATTCATGGGCGAGGAGGTCGCCAGGTACAAGGAAAGAAATCGCACCAATCTTAGAAAAGGTAATATTGGATTCATATTTCAGAGCTTCAATCTTATCGACGAACTCACTGTCTGGGAAAACGTCGAACTTCCCCTTCTGTATCTCAAAATGTCTTCTTCGGTTCGTAAGAAAAAAGTCGAAGCAGTGCTGGATCGTATGAAGATCATGCATCGTAAAAGACACTTTCCTCAACAATTATCAGGTGGTCAGCAACAGCGTGTTGCAGTTGCTCGCGCAGTTGTGACAAACCCACGTCTTATCCTCGCTGACGAACCCACAGGTAACCTGGATTCTGCAAACGGAGAAGAGGTTATGGACCTTCTCTCTCAACTTAATGAGGAAGGCACCACCATTATCATGGTTACTCACTCACCATCAGACGCCGAATACAGTCACAGAACTATCCAGCTCTTTGACGGCCATATCGTCACCGAAAACATTCGTAAACTTCTCTAAATTCTCTCACCCAAAATCTCGGAGGAACAGCGGATGCTAAAGAACTACTTAAAGATTGCGTACAGGCATATTTCTCGGAATAAATTATATCCAGCTATTAATATTTTAGGATTGGCAATTGGACTCACCTGCACGATTCTCATCGGTTTGTTCGTGCAGAACGAACTTTCGTTCGATAAACATCACGAAAATTATAAAAGGATCTATCGCTTAGAATCTCATTTTAACATACAAGAATCGGAAGATCTTTTTGCGGCAACAGCCCTTCCTTTGGGACCTGCCTTAAAACTGGAATACCCGCATGATGTAGCTGAATTCTGTCGTTTCATGAATATGGATAACAATCTATTCCAATATGAGGAGAAACAGATTTTTGAGGAGAACGTATATTTTACCGATTCCACCCTCACCGATGTTTTTACGCATGAATTTATTTCCGGCTCACCCGAAGATGCTCTGAATGACCCCAATGAGATAATTTTAACCGAAAGCTTTGCAAAAAGAATTTTCGGTGATGTCGATCCAATCGGTAAAACCCTGGAAACCGGTCATGGACTGATCTTCACGATCACAGGCATAATCAAAGATGTCCCTCACAATTCCCATTTGCGTTTTGAAGCAATTGCTTCATTTATAACATTGAAACAGTTTTTTGGTGCGGACCGCTTTGACAGCCTTGCAAGTGAAGCTTTCTGGAATATAGGATTCTATTCATACATCATGCTTACGGAAAATGGTAATATCCAGAATGTGCTGGATGCTTACCCCGATTTTAACGAAAAATACATTAAACCTGTTGGTGACAAGATCAATTCAAAATTCCAACTGATGGTGCAGCCACTTGCTGATGTTCACCTGCATTCACATTTGGGATACGACCTGCCAACCGGAAATATTGCTTCCGTTTACACATTCAGTATTGTCGCACTTTTTTTACTCGTCATTGGCTGCATCAATTATATGAATATGGCAACAGCTCAATCTGCCAACAGAGCTACAGAAATTGGTATCCGAAAAGTTGTGGGTGCTCAGAAAAGTTATTTACGCAGTCAATTCATGATGGAATCATTGATTTTAACTTTTTTTGCTTTGCTTCTTGCATTCATTGCTACAGAATTATTACTGCCTGCTTTCAATGAGATCGCAAACAGACATCTTTCATTCAATATAGCAAAAAACCTGAATTTAGTTCTGGGGATCGTGGGTATAGCTTTGATCGTTGGAATTGTTTCAGGAAGCTATCCGGCTTTTTATCTTTCATCATTTATTCCGGTGGAAGTACTGAAAAGAAAATTAGGAAAGGGCAAGGGAACTCTGAGAAAAATACTCGTTCTGCTGCAATTCTCGATCTCGATCATCATGATAGTAGGAACTTTTACTGTGATTCAGCAATTAAATTTCCTTCGAGACAAAAACCTTGGATTTGATAAAGAAAACGTGGTTGTGCTCACCGTGCGAGATACAACCGGCGTTAAAAATCTGGATGCTTTTCAAGAAGAACTGCTCAAACATCCTCAAATCTTAAAAGCAGGAACATCTTCCAGCATTCCGGGTCAAGGTTATGGAATACTTGTTCAAAGATACGAAACACTCGATGGCACAATGGCAGAGAAAGGAATTAATTTCGTATTTGTAGATAATGATTACATTGATGTGATGGATATGAAAATCATTAAAGGTCGAAATTTCGATCCTGAATTAACTACCGACCTGGAAGAATCTATCATTATTAATGAAGCTTGTGCAAATGTTCTTGGCTGGGGCGATGACCCAATTGGCAAGAAATTAGGTTTTGGTGCTGGCCTGGACGGCACTTCAACCAGAGACACCCGTGTGATCGGAGTTATACAAGACTTCCATTACAACTCCCTGCACAATAATATCGATCCTATTCTGCTCCTTCTTTCAGATAGACCTTTGAGGAATATCAGTCTGAGGATCAGACAGGAAAACATCAAAAATACAATAACCTATATCGAGGAAAAGTGGAATGAATTCTGTCCCACTTTCCCATTTGAATACACTTTCCTGGATGACAGCTTGAATAAACAATATGTAGCCGAGCAGAAGATCGGAAGAGTATTCATTTATTTCTCTATTATGTGTATTTTTATTGCCTGCCTGGGATTATTCGGACTTGCATCATATACCACAGAGCAGCGTACACACGAAATAGGCATCCGCAAAGTAATGGGCGCAAGCTCACAAAATATTGTATTATTGCTTTCCGAAATTTTCACAAAATGGGTAATTCTTGCAAACATTATTGCATGGCCAGTTGCATATTTTGCACTTAATAACTGGCTGGCAAACTTCGCGTATAGAATCCAGCTATCCCTTTTAACTTTTATCTTATCAGGCATAATCGCTTTCCTTATAGCGATACTCACAGTGCTTTTCCAATCCCTCAAGGCATCAAAAACCAATCCTTCTATTACTTTGAAATATGAGTAGGTTTTAATATGTTAAAAAATTATTTTAAAATCGCTTTTCGAAATCTTATAAGGCATAGGATTTTCACCTTCATAAATGTTCTTGGTTTAGCTATTGGACTTGTCTGTTTCATCTTGATCATGCTTTGGATTCAAGATGAGCTGAGTTTCGACAGGCACAATTCTAACTTTGAGCAGATTTATCGTATTGGCACAGATACCAAAATGGGAGAACAAGAAGAAACCGGAACTTGGACTGCAATTCCTCTGGGACCTGCTTTAATGGAAGAAATTCCCGAGATCGAAAGCGCGGTCAGGCTTAAAGGAAATTATGAAAATTTAGTGAGCTTTGAAGAGACAAGTTTCCTGCTGGATAAAATCTATTATACCGATACGGAAATATTTGACGTCTTTTCCATTCCGCTTATCAGCGGCAGCAGCTCCGACCTTTTGACTCGTCCTAAAACAATTGTGATCACAGAATCAACTGCAAAACAATTTTTCAAAAATGAAGATCCAATCGGGAAGACGCTGAAATTTGATAATAAAACTGAATATGAAATTGTAGGCGTAGCAAAAGACTGGCCGGCAAATTCTCACTGGCATTTCCAGATACTGGCTTCATTCTGCACTCTTAGAAGTTATACCGATACCAACTGGCTCAGCCATAATCTACTTACTTACATAAAAACAACCGAAGGCGTTGATGAGAAAGTTCTTTCCGAAAAAATTAATGATCTGTTCGTGCAAAAAGCTGATCCTCTTTTCCAGCAAGCTCTGGGCACAAGCATAAAAGAATGGGAAAAATCAGGAAATTATTATCATCTGCGCTTAACGCCGCTTGCCAAAATTTACCTGTTCAGTCCTTCAGATAATGCGGTTGGTAAGAAAGGTGACATCCGTTATGTTTACTTATTCGCAGTTATCGGATTTTTTATTTTACTGGTGGCCTGCATCAATTTTATGAACTTAACAACAGCTCGTTCTGCGGTGCGTGCAAAAGAGATCGGCATTCGAAAGGTTGTTGGTTCCAGCAGAAAACAATTAATCAAACAATTCCTGATGGAATCGGTTTTGATAAGTCTTCTTTCAATGATAATAGCACTTATAGGAATTGAGTTGCTGCTTCCTTATTTTAATAATTTTACTGCTAAGTCTCTTCAAATGAACTTTGCTGGAAATTTCTCATTTCCCGCCTATTTTTTTCTAGCTGTCCTCATTGGTTTCATCGCGGGAGGATATTCTGCATTTACTCTTTCTTCATTCAGAATATTAAGTATTTTAAAAGGAAATCTCTTCAAAGGCAAGCAGAAAGTAGGTTTCAGGAATGCCTTGGTTCTTTTCCAATTTACCATTTCTATTATCGTTATAATTTGCACGATAATTTCGGTGCAGCAGATGAAATTCATCAACAATAAAAAATTAGGATTTGATAAAGATCATCTGCTGGTCATCGAGCGGGCTCATATTCTGAAAGATCAGCTTCCTGTATTCAAAGAAGAAATCCTGACATCTCCTGCGATAATTTCTGCCAGTGCAGCATTCAGTGTTCCCGGCTCCTGTTCCGACGGCAGCATGTACAACAAAGACAACAACACTCCCGATGAATTGTATTATTTCTTCCGTTTATGCGGAGATTATGATTACCTGGAGACAATGGGAATTCCTCTACAAGAAGGCAGAATATTTTCCCAAACAAATGAAGCTGACAAGAATTCTATCATCATAAATGAAGCCGCAGTACGGAAATTGGGCTATGAAAATCCCATTGGTAGAAAGCTCATTGAACCGGGTTCTGATGAAGAACTTACCATTATTGGTGTTGTGAAAGATTTTCATTACGGTTCGCTGCTGGAAGAAATCTCACCACTCATCATCTTTCATCCTTCTGTTTGGTGGAAAGAATTCATGACGATACGCATCCAACCGGAAAATGTGGCAGGAACGTTAGATTTTCTGAAGGAAAAATGGGGCGAGTTGGCCGGTGATCAACCCTTCGAATATTTCTTCATGGATTCCTATTTTAATAATCTGCACAAATCAGAGCAGAGAACTAGAAATTTCTTCACTATTTTTGCAACTCTGGCTATCTTCATAGCATGCCTTGGGTTGTTTGGTTTGGCCGCTTTCACCGCAGAACAGAAAACCAAAGAAATCGGAGTGAGAAAAGTTCTGGGTGCTACGATTCCGAATATCGTGTCGATTCTTCTAAGGCAATTCACACGATGGGTAATTCTGGCTAATATCATTGCGTGGCCAATAGGCTATTATATTATGAAAACCTGGCTACAAAATTTTGCATATCACATCGATTTGAGTTTGGGTTATTTTATCCTGGCTGGTTTAATCACGCTCCTTATCGCAATAACAACTGTGAGCTATTTGGCAATTAATGCGGCAATAAAAAATCCTATTACTGCACTTAAATATGAATAGGGATAATGATGATTAAAAATTATTTCAAAATTGCATTTAGAAACCTGATCCGTCAAAAAGGATATTCCTCCATCAATAAATTGGGATTTGCCATACAAATGGCAGTATGCATCCTCCTTCTATTATGGGTGCGGGGTGAATTATACTCTGCACAATTGCTCGAAAATAAGAACAATCTCTACCGTATCGTTCATTGTGGCATTGTCAACCAAGGTGAACAATATGGTAATCCAAAGGTTACCTATGATCCTGCGCCCATTTTAGAAGATTTATCTCATAAGTTGAGTGTCAGCTCAAGACTTCTTACATTTGATGGAATGTTCAATATATACGAAACTTCCAATTTTTCCAATAACCGTCTCTTCCAAATTAAACCAGCTCTCAAAAAAATGTTCTCCTTTCCATTTATCAAGGACGACAAAGCAATGGTGCTCAGCAAGCTGCTCTCTCACGTGATCACAAGAGAAGCATCAGAGTACTATTTCGGTGATGAATATCCAATCGGAAAAGTGCTGAATTTGCACAACAAATCAGATTTTACCATAACCGGACTTGTTGAAAAAATTCCGCGGAATTCATCTTTCGATTTCAGCTTTGTCGTCCCTTTTATGATACCTGGCAAAGAACATCTTGGGAGCTGGTCCAGGAAGAGTCATTTCTATCAACTAACTAAAGATAACATCTCATATACGGATAATATTCAATCGAATCAACAAATGATATGCACAATGAATAACGGGAGGTTCATATGCGCGAAATAGTGTTAAGTATTCCAACTTTGGAAGCACAGCAAAACCTTGAGATTGAAGTTCGCATCAATGGAAAGAAAAAAACTATGTGCTACCGCGTCGAGCTTGTGGAATGGGATGACCCGAATGCAAGCTCAGAAAAAGTAGTAGATGTACTACGAAAAGTAATTCACGATTATGATAAAGATTGGGAGCTTATCCAGATCGGTGTGCCCGACAAAGAAAAGATCCCTATCATGTTCAGAAAAAAGAAAATAATGTACCCTGAAGGTACACAGGAAGCTATATGCTAAGTATAGCTTGGAGGTCTCATGAAAACAATAGCAGTACTGCTTGGAGTTTTACTCCTTGCTGCGTGTGCATCGACCAATCTTAAGATAATAGATAAAAGTGATGCACTCCAAGGGAAAGATGCACTTCATTATCAATGTTCACCGGTGAAGATCAATATCTTCCACGAAAATTCAATCTGTGATGCTGATATGTATCTCGAATTCAAAAAGATCGGTCATAGTTTTCAGTGGTTAATGACAATAGACTACTCTCAGGTTTATTCCTCATGGACGGAACTGAAATCAGTACAATTGGAACTCGATAACTACAGCACACCTTCATCAAAAGAGAAGATCATTAAAGTTGATGAGAAATTGATCATTAATGATCCGATTATGCGCACAAACTCGTTCTATGTAAATGACGACTTTCTCAAAAGGATCATTCATGCTGACGAAGTACTTATCACTGCATTTTGTAATAACAACGAAGCCGTGATCAATCTTGCTGACACACAAATTGAGCAGATTGGAATGTTCTATCAGTATATCAAGAGGAACATTCTGAACAATGTCTCAGTAATTATCATTTAAAGGAGTACTATGTTACGGTTGCGGGGTGCTTTCAAATTTTTCTCGAATAATTTTGTGAAAACCTATGTATTGAATGACATCAATCTGGATGTCGAAAAGGGAGAATTCGTCACTGTTATGGGTCCGTCCGGAGCAGGTAAATCAACGCTGCTCTATATTCTTGGAATGTTGGATAACCTTAGTGATGGCGAATATTTCTATAAAGAACAGCCAGTTCACAAATTCAATGAAAAGCAGCGAACAAATCTCCATCGGAGCGAGATCGGTTTTGTATTTCAGCAGTATCATCTCATCGATGATCTGACTGTGTACGAAAACATCGAATTACCGTTGCTTTATCAGAAGAAAAGTGCTAAAGAGCGCAAATCAAGAGTTTGTGATCTGCTTGATAAATTCAGGATAGTCGGCAAAAAGGATCTTTTCCCCTATCAGCTCTCAGGCGGACAACAGCAACTGGTGGGTATTGCTCGAGCAATAGCAGGCAAACCCGCACTCATTCTTGCAGATGAACCGACAGGAAATCTAAATTCAGAGCAGGGAACTGAGATCATGGAGCTCTTCTCAAAGCTCAACAAGGAAGGCACTACAATAATTCAGGTAACCCACTCGAAAGAAAAAGCCGGTTACGGAAATAGGATCATAAATCTACTCGACGGCAGAATCGTATAATTATAGCTAAACTCCAGCATGCAAGGGGAGATTGGTTAATGTATAAAAAGCATTAAGGAGTCATAATGAAAATATTTATCTTAGTACTCTCAGCACTACTCATCCCGTCAGCCCACGCTATCGCATCAACAATATTCGAAGCAATAAATGATAACAATTTGGAAAAAATGCAAAAAATAATACAGGAAAATCATGAAGTACTCAACGAACGAGATGAGAGCTATTGCGATCCTCTCACTTTTGCGGCGATTGCAGGCAATTTAGAAATAATGAAATATCTCCTTTCTCAAGGAGCAGATATTAATACAATTGATCGTGAGAACAGCAATCTAATGCATAACGCTGCTGCCAATGGATATCTTGAGGTTGTTAAATATCTGATCGATCAAAGTTTTGACGTTAATGCTGCTGATGATAATGGGAACACTGCACTTCTCTTTGCTTCAGATCGAAATAATATCGAGCTTGTCAGGTATCTTCTTGATCAAGGAGCCGATGTCCATGCAGAAAGTAGTAATGGTACGACAGTTATTTTGAATGCTGCTTTTTCCGGCAACAATGAGATGATACAACTTTTCCAGGACAAAGGACTGTCCATCAATCATGCAAATCAATGGGGAGTTACTCCTCTTATGTATGCATCTTTAGTTGGAAACATGGATATAGTTGAGTATCTTCTTGAACAAGGTGCGGATGTGCACGCAATATCCGCTCAGGGAGAGACAGCTCTCGTCTGGGCTACGATACGACTGCATTTTGATATTGCTGAACTCCTCATGGAAAAGGGATTAAGCTATAATGATCGCAGTGAAACCGGAGAAACTATGTTCTTTTCGGCTGGCAAGTCCCCGATGGAAGCTGTTACCTACATGGTCGAACACGGCGCAGATCCTCTTGCTGAGGATACTTCTGGAACAACACCGCTTCATATTGCCGCACAACGCGGAAACACCGAGATCGCTGCATATCTGATCAGTCTGGGAATCGATGTGAACAAGGTAGATGAAAATGGTTGGACTCCGCTTACATGGACATTATGGACTGATAGTCTGTCCACACTTGAGCTCTTACTTGAAAATGGTGCAAAGATAGAAATCGTGGATTCAGAATGTGAAACTGGATGTCAGACTCATGAATCTTCTCCGTTACATCTTGCTTCAAGAATGGGTAAGACAGATTTTGTGCGCACACTTATTGAATATGGCGCAGATGTAGATCTCAAAAATGAGGAATTCAAACAGACACCGCTTCACCTTGCTGCAGCTCTTGGATATGGTGATATTGCCTCGTTGCTCATTGAGAATGGTTGTGACATAAGCATTGAAGACATCAATGGTAAGACTGCAACTGATCTGGCAATCGAACATGGAGATACTGAGATAGCAAAACTCTTGTCCCCTATCCAATCCGTTGAGGTCAGCTCATCAGCAGATCTCCTACATGCTCCCCTTCAAGAAGGAGAGATATATATCTGGTTTGTGACACACAGCGGCTGGATCGCAAAAACAAAAGACCACCTTTTAGTTTTTGATTACTGGCGACAAAACAGATCCCCGGACAATCCATCCATCTCCAACGGCATTTTCAATCTTGATGAGATCAAGGATCTCGATGTGATCGTTTTTGTATCTCATGTTCATGCAGATCATTATAGTCCTGAAATTTTTGCCTGGAATGATTCTCTTCCAAACGTTACGTATGTAATGGGATTTGACCCCCATGTTCCAAATGAGGATTATATGGTTCTGGAACCACGCACCATTGTAGATGTAAATGGTGTTGAAGTCACTTCGATCTACTCAAATGATACCGGAGTAGGCTTTATGGTAGAAGCAAATGGAGTCACTATCCTTCATTCTGGAGATCATGCAAATCGGCAACGAGATTTTTCCGGCGACTATCTTGATGAAATCTACTATCTTCAAAATCTTAATAAGCCCATTGACATTGCCTTTATGCCTATCAGCGGATGCAATTTTGGTGATAATGAAGCTGTGCGTCTTGGAGTTCATAAAACCTTTGAGATACTTGAGCCGCATACATTCTTCCCTATGCATAGTGGAGCTTATTCACCCAATTATATGGAATTTGTCGAACAAGCATATGAAGATGGTGCAACACCGATGATGTACTATCAGATATTCCCTGGTGACAGATTCTATTTTAATACAGCTTACATCCAGTAGAGGTAAATCATGTTAAAGAATTTCATTTCAGTCACTTTCAGGAACATTATCCGGCAGAAAGCATTCTCGGTCATCACGATACTGGGCTTTTCCATTGGTCTTGGGATATTCATCCTTATCTCTTCTTTTGGGGTAACAGAACTCACTTTTGATAATTTTCATGAGAATGCCAAAAATATTTACCGTGTGACAACCCATGAAGAATCTGAAGGTAACAATCAAATTATATATGGCATTACTTCAGGTCCTTTGGTGAAAAGTCTGAAAGAAGATTTCCCTGAAGTATCACACTCAGTCCGGATCACGACAATGGGTGCAAGATTCAGAACCGAACAAGGAAATGAGGAACAGGAGTCAGAAACAATCCATGGATATGTACTTGGTGCAGATCCTGATTTCTTCAAAATGTTCAACTTCCCGATCCTGCAGGGAAATGATAAAACCCCACTGATTGATCCAAACGGTGTGTATATATCAGAAGATTTCGCACAGAGACTTTTCGGGGAAGAAAATCCGATTGGCAAGCCGATCTATTTCGTAAACTATGAAGACAAATATGTGGCAGGTATTCTGAAAGATCCTCCAATAAATTCTCACATCAGATTTAGTGCAATTTATCCAATAGATCTGGAGCGCAATCCTATATGGTGGGATTCTTGGACTAATGCAGCGCTGGCTGGCTATATACAAGTGGAAGATGGAATCAACATCCATGAACTCCAGGAAAAGATCACTGTCCTCAGTCATGAAAAGGGTTTTGCCAAAATATGGAATGCTGAGTTCATACCAATGAAGGATATGCATCTTAAGTCCGAACACCTAAGTTTCAACCTGCTGAATTCAGGACATAAAAATCCGGCAAGTATTTTTACTTCATTAGCTATCGCATTTCTGGTGTTGCTCATCGCCTCTTTTAACTATGTGAATCTTACCACTGCAAAAGCGTTGCGCAGAGCGCGTGAGGTCGGGATAAGAAAAGTCATCGGCGGGCAACGAAGGCAGGTCATGTGCCAGTTCCTCGCAGAATCGATCTTTATCACGTATATTTCGACAATATTTGCGCTTATCATACTTGAAATTTTCATACCTATGATGGAGACTCCATACGGAAGTCTCTTCGATCTTCTTGAGGTAAATTATTTGCTGATCGGTGTACTCATCATACCTTTAATAATAGGACTCCTCGCAGGGCTCTATCCTGCAATGATCATGTCAAACTACAAGCCGATAGTTGTTCTAAAAGGCACATTCTTGAAAAGCAAAAAGGGGCTTGCGCTTCGCAAGATCCTCGTTGTGGGACAATTCACAATAACAATCTCACTCATCTCAGCACTTCTCATTGCAGGTCAGCATATGAAATTCCTGAAGAATGTTGATCTCGGTTATGACCGGCAAGACGTATATCTCCTTTCCGACCTTGATCTTCCGGATCAAAGGAATGCTTTTAAAGACCAGCTTGCTTCTATCCCAGGTGTCACCTATGCTACTGCTATCGGAAATCTACCGGGTGGAACATTGCAAAAATATCAGGTAAAGACTTTTGCTGAGTCTGGCGAAAAGGATGGTATGTATGATCGTCTGATCATCGATGATAATCTTATTCCGGCACTTAATATAACTCTAATCAAGGGAAGGAACTTCTCCCGCAATTACAGTTCAGACACGCTAAGATCGGTCATCCTGAATGAAACAGCAGTAAAACTGTCAGGATGGGATGACCCCATTGGTAAGAAAGTTAAGCTTTTCAATGAAGATGAAACAACTGAAGAGAGAGAAGTGATAGGTGTAGTGAAAGATTTCAATTTTACCACTGTAAAACGTCGTGTAAATCCAATGTTCATAGTTTACGACCATAGGCCCTATCAGATCATGGTTAAGCTCGATGGAAATAATAATGAAAAAACTCTGGAGAGGATCACCGCCCAGTATCATGAATTTGATCCTGAGCATGATATTGAAATTGAAAGTTTCGACGATCAGTTCTCATATCAATTTTTTAGAGAGCGGGATTTCTCAGATCAGATCAGGGCATTCTCGATAGTTGCGATCGTCATATCCTGCATGGGATTATTGGGACTCTCTTCCTTCATGACTGAGCAGCGCACAAAAGAGATCGGTATTAGAAAGGTAATGGGCGCTTCTTCCAGGACTATCACATGGCTCCTCACCACGAATTTCCTGAAGTGGGTGCTGGCAGCAAATCTTCTGGCAATCCCGATTACATGGTACGCAATGAGCAAATGGATCCACGGATTTATGTATCATTCATCGATCAACCCGCTTGTGTTTGTGCTTTCAGGTATTGTCGTCCTTCTGATCGCAATATTTACGGTAAGTTTTCAGACGATCAGAGCGGCAAATCTTAATCCGGTCAAATCAATCAAATATGAATAGGAATTATCATTCATGATAAAAAATTATCTTAAAATTGCATTTAGGAATATCTTCAGGAATAAATTATCTTCTTTTATTAATATACTTAGTTTGGCACTGGGACTGGCTGTTTTCCTACTCATCATGCTGTGGGTGCGGGATGAAATCAGTTATGATCGATTTCATGAGAATACAGACAGACTCTATCGTCTGGTGGTGCAGGCTGATCTGGGAGAACAAAGCTTCAAAGCTGTGGTCACACCGGGAGAATTTTTGCCTTATCTGCAAAGCAATATCCCCGAGGTCGAAGCAGCCTGCCGTTATCGCCCATTGACTTCCGACATCCTGACTGAAGCCGACGGAAATAAATTTTATGAAAATAAAATTGCCTGTGCTGATTCTTCGTTTTTCCAACTTTTCAATTTCGAAATCATTTCCGGCGATGTGGAAAAAGCACTTTCCAATGAAGAAAATATTATCCTCACTGCCAGCACGGCTATAAAATATTTTGGCACTACCGATGTAATTGGAAAAACCATCGAGCTTTACAATGGTCGTTACCCGAGATCAATTGCCGCTGTTATCAAGGATCTGCCTTCGAATACTCATTTCGATTTTGAGATGCTGATGTCCATGGAATTTCTGGCGCCTTTCGATTGGGGAAACCACTATTTCAATGGCTATTTTCTGCTGCATCAAAATGCCGAGCCCGAGCTGGTGGTAGAAAAGATCAACCAACTGATTGCAGCCAAAGAACTGGGAGCGGAAATCCATTATTATCTTCAGCCGATCAAAGATATTCACCTGAAATCCAATTTTGATATCGACATGGCGGACGGCACATCAGAAGTAAACAACAATGTATTTATCTTCACCTATATTGCTTTCTTCATCCTGCTGATCGCTTGTATAAACTTTATGAATCTGAGTACTGCCCGAAGCAGCAAACGTATGCGGGAAGTAGGAATTAGAAAAGTCGTCGGCGCTTTTCGTAAGAACATGATGCGTCAATTTATGGGTGAGTCAATTATGTTTGCTTTTCTGGGAATGATATTCGCATTGATTTTAGTTGAACTTCTGCTGCCTAGTTTCAACCAATTAACGCAAAAAAACATCGTTCTGTTAGGCGGAAAACATTATGATTTATTACTACAGATTTTTGGATTAACTGTAATTACCGGAATTGTTGCTGGCTTCTATCCCAGCCTTTATCTTTCTTCCTTCAAACCAATTTCAATAATGAAAGGCACTTCTGTTCAGCAAAGTTCAGTTTTAAGAAGAATACTGGTTATAATCCAATTTGCACTTTCTGTTATTCTGATCTGCGGAGCTATTGTCGTTTCCAATCAACTAAAATATATCAGTCAAAAAGATCTTGGTTATGATCGGGAAAACCTGGTTTACATGCGCTATACAAGAGATATTGCTCTCGGATACGATAAGTTCCGTCAAGAACTGCAAGCTCTGCCGGAAGTCGAGAATATCACGCGCTCTTCGGATATTCCCACCAATACAATTCACCTTTGGAGTGATTTTAATTGGGAAGGGATAACGGAAGGCAAAAACTATATGATGAATGTATTTACCGTTGATGACCGTTATTTGAATACAATGAAATTCAATATTTTACAGGGAAGAGCATTTTCTCCGGAATTTGCTGATTCTAGTAATTATATTTTGAATGAAACTGCAGTTGCATACACCGGAATCGAGGATCCTTTGGGAAAACGATTCTCTCTGAATGATATTCAAGGTACTATCGTTGGGATTGTGAAAGATTTTAATTATAAATCCATACGAATCAATGTAGAGCCGCTGGTGATCAGGCAGGGAGAATATTTGAATTTTATGATCGTCAGACTTAGTTCTTCTAACATCACTCAGGCCATCAAGAAGCTGAAATCTATTTGGAATAAGAATTATCCTGATCTACCTTTTGAACTGCATTTTCTGGATGCTGAATTTGAAAAGCTTTATGAATCCGAATTGAGAACAGGAAAGGTGTTTGATTATTTCACAATTTTAGCAATTCTCATTTCTTGTCTGGGATTATTTGGATTGGCATCATTCACTGCTGAAAAGCGCACAAAAGAGATTGGAGTGCGAAAGGTGATGGGAGCCTCAGTCAGTCAAATTGTAGGATTATTGTCATTCGAATACCTGAAATGGGTAGTGATTGCCAACGTGATTGCTTGGCCTATTGCCTGGTTTGTGATGAACAAATGGCTGCAAAATTTTGCCTACAAAATTCAGATCAATCTGTTGTATTTCCTACTGGCAGGAATTGCAGCTTGTGCAATTGCTATTATCACAGTAAGTTTCCAAACCATCAAAGCAGCTAATTCAAATCCTATCGAATGTTTAAAATATGAATAGAGGTCTATATGTTAAAAAATTATCTTAAAATTGCGTTCCGAAACATTGTGCGTCAGAAAGCATACTCTATCATAAATATACTTGGATTGACTATAGGTATTACCGCTTGTCTTCTTATAATGCTTTTTATCAGGTACGAATATTCCTTTGAAAACACTCATACTAAAGCAGACAGAATATACCGCGTACTCACAATAGACAGTGCACTTGGCACCAATAAGCAGCGCGTGGGCATCACAATGCCGCCACTCGGTCCGACTATGAAAGAGAATATTCCGGAAGTTGAAGATGCTCTCAGAATAACAGGCGGAAGACAATCCCTCTTGCAATTGGAAAACGAGGTCGGCATCTATAGCGAGAGTGCACGTGCTGTCAGTGATAATTTTTTCATGTTCTTTGATTTCCCTCTGCTTACAGGTGATAGAGAAACTGCGCTGGTTGAGCCCTACTCAATCGTATTAACCAGGGCTCTTGCAGATAAAATTTTTAAAGATCAACCAGCCCTGGATCAAATGCTCAGCGCAGGCGGAGATTTCGACCTGAAAGTGACAGGCGTGATGGAAGACCTTCCTGATAATTCGCATTTTGATTTTGATGCACTTGTATCGCTATCCACATTTGAATCGATAGCACGAGCGAACCTGCCGGAAGATTCCAACCAACCGATATGGCTGGAAAGCTGGGGCTTAGTTGCAATGCCCACATATATGCTGCTGAAAGAGGGGGCTTCGACTGAAGATCTGGAAGAAAGACTGACTACATTGTGCAGGGAGAATAATGTCAGCGAAAATTTTGATATTACACTCCAGCCGCTTAAGGATGTTCACCTGTATTCGACCGATGTCATATTTGACTCAATTGGCGACAAAGGAGATATCAAAAATATCTTCATCTTTTCCGCAATAGTCTTTTTGATCCTTCTTATTGCTGCGGTAAATTATATGAATCTTTCAACTGCGCGCAGCATTCAACGGGCAAAGGAAGTAGGCATGCGCAAAGTGGTCGGCTCCAGCATGTCTCAACTCCGCTTTCAATTCATAGGCGAATCTATGTTTATTTCTTTCATCGCTATCATACTTTCTATTCCACTTGTTGATATTCTTGTTCCATCCCTGAACAACATTGCAGGAACGTCTATTAGTTTTGGATTTGGCGACCTTAAAACATTAGTCCTCTCCTTACTTGCAATCTGGATATTCGTTGGAATCGTTGCAGGATTATATCCGGCTTTTATCCTGTCAAAATTCAAACCGGTAACCATCCTCAAGGGTTCATTTCAAAAGAGCAAGGGCGGCATACTACTTCGAAAAATACTGATTATCTTTCAGTTTACTCTTTCCATCTCTTTGATAGGACTGAGTATTATCATCCAGCAACAGATGCATTTCATTCAAAAAAAGGATCTTGGTTACAACAAGGATCAGCTCATATATTTTGGCATGAGTGATCAGACATTGGCTGGTGGTATTGACACTTTTCATGAAAAATTATCGGAACATACAGGGATCGACGGCGTTGCTCGTACTTCGAACCTGCCGGGAAGAACCTTTAGCAGAACAGGAGTAATCCCGGAAGGCACATCCGAGGACGATATTTATATTTGGCGTACATTTTCGATAAGTCCAGCATTTATACCGACAATGGATATGAAGATCGCTGAAGGAAGAAACTTTGATATTGAAATAGATTCTGATAATGATGGCGTAGTACTTATTAATCAAACAGCAGCCAGACAGCTTGGATGGGAAACCCCAATCGGAAAAAGGATCTTTCTGGAAGGCAATGATAGTCTGGACTCTGAAGTAATAGGCGTTGTGAAAGATTTCCATGCTGATGGCTTGCAGCAGCCTATTGAACCTATCATCATCTTCAAACTGCCCGAAGGAACAGGGCGTACCTTAGTCGCCCGAATAAAAAAAGGGCAACTCCCCCACACAATGGATTTTATTGAAGACACTTGGAAAGAGCTCTACCCTGACCACCCATTCGATTACAATTTTTTGGATGAATTATTCGACAACCTCTACAGGCAAGACATCCGGACAGGCAAAGTGGTCAATATCTTCTCTGCTTTTGCAATATTTATTGCCTGCCTCGGACTCTTCGGACTTGCAAGCTTCTCCACATCCCAGCGCCTTAAAGAAATCGGTATCAGGCGGGTTATGGGCGCGAGCTCATTAAATATTACGAAACTGCTCGTATCAAACTTCCTTAAGTGGGTTGCACTGGCAAACATTATTGCGCTCCCGCTAGCGTGGCTGGCCTCGAAAAAATGGCTACAAGGTTTTGCCTACAAAATTAACTTGAATGTAGTAACATTCATCCTGGCAGCGCTTATCTCTATTTTCGCTGCCATCATTACAGTGAGTTTTCAGAGTATCAAAGCAGCGCATTCCAATCCTGTAGATGCGATTAAATATGAATAAGGAGCATTACTATGTTTAAAAATTATTTTATAGTTGCACTGAGAAATATCAAAAGAAGTAAGGTATTCTCAATTATAAATATCTGCGGATTGGCGATCGGACTCGCGGTCAGTTCTATGATACTCATGTATGTTGTGAACGAACTTACTTATGATAGATTTCATGAGAATCAGGAAAATATCTATCGCGTAACTGCTATCCTTGAAGCACAGGGAAACAAACTTACAGGTCCTATAACCATGGCCCCCCTCGCACCAAAGCTCAACGCAGAATACCCGGACGTGAAACATGCAGCTCGCATGAGTTCACAAAATAGACCAGTTGTTGAATATGAAGACAAACAACTCTATCAAAATAATGTCTATTATGTAGATCCTCAATTTTTCGATATTTTTACAATAAAATTCTTAAAAGGTGATCCGGAAAAAAGTCTGGAGGATCCTTTTTCGCTCGTACTCACCCAGGAAACTGCAGAAAAGTATTTTGGTGATGATAACCCTATCGGGAAAGTACTCACTTTTAATAGTAGTAATGAATACACTGTAACCGGCATAGTTGAAAAGATGCCGTCAAACTCCCATCTGTCCTTTGAAATGCTCGGTTCTTTTTCCACATTATATTCTCTTAACGGTCCAGAAATGATGGAGATCTGGTTGATGAACTCGTACACAACCTACGTTGAACTACAAGATGGTGTAACAAAAGAACAATTCGAACCCAAACTTCGAGAGATCATTAAAGAGAATGTCGAAACGCATCCCATTGCAATTCAATATGGATTTAAGGGTGACCTCAAGCTACAGCCGCTTAAAGACATTCATCTTCGTTCTCATTTTACCTTTGATGACGATAACAGCCGTGATACTGCTTTCATTTATATTTATTCTGCAGTTGCCCTGTTCATTCTCCTTATTGCATGTATAAATTTTATGAATCTCTCAACTGCACGGTCTGCATCAAGGGCACGAGAAGTCGGTATGAGAAAGGTAATTGGAGCAGAGCGCGGACGGCTCATTCGACAATTTCTTGGTGAATCTGTGCTCATGAGTTTTCTTGGATTGCTCATTGCTCTTGCCTTGATCGAATTTTTACTTCCTATATTTAGCAAACTTGTGAATGTATCATTAGTATATAACATCTTCAAAAACTGGCAAATATCTCTCGGACTTCTCAGCATCAGTGTGATAGTTGGGTTGATAGCAGGAATCTACCCCGCTTTTTTCCTCTCATCATTCAAGCCGGTAAAAGTATTGAAAGGAACACTAAAAGCTGGCTCCGGAAGTAAAATCTTCCGTGATGTGCTTGTGGTATTTCAGTTTGTCATCTCTATCGCACTCATTATCTGCACTCTTACAATGCTCAACCAGCTTTCCTATATGAAAAATAAACCTCTCGGTTTTGATAAAGATCAAATTGTGATTGTCCCGTTGCGCGGAAGTGATATTCGATCGAATAAGGAAGTGTTCAAATCCAAAATACTCGCGCTTGAGAATGTCAAATCCGCAAGTCTCGCTTCTAATTACCCCGGAGATCGAGGTTCTATGGAATTGTTGATGAATTTTGAGGGATTTGAAGATGAAAAACCACAAGTAATGAAAATTGAAGAGGTTGATTACGACTATTTCTCCACATTAGGAATCGAGTTTGTACAGGGGCGGAACTTCTCAGAAGAAATGCAAACCGACGATGAAGCATTTGTGATCAATGAAGCTCTCGCAACGAAACTCGGTTGGGAGGATGCGGTCGGCAAAGAGGTCTACTGGACAGATGTTGAAAATCCTAATGCTCCTCTTGATGAAAATACAATGGTTGAGAAAACGTATAAAGTGATAGGAGTGATCAAGAATTATCATTTTGAACCGCTTCGCAATCTGATCCGACCGGTTCTTATCCAGCTTCAGAATACTCAGGTCAGCGAACTTGTCGTTAAGATCAGTCCCAAGAATATTACAAAGACAATAAGCTCAATTCGAGAGGAATGGAGTGGACTCTCTCCAAACCGACCTTTTAATTACCACTTCCTCGACGACAGACTCGCAGAACAGTATATAAACGAGCAACGACAATCCCAGACAATTATTTATCTTACTATAATTGCGATATTCATTGCATGTCTTGGATTATTCGGACTCTCAACATTCATAGCCGAACAACGAAGGAAGGAGATTGGAATCAGAAAAGTGCTCGGCGCGTCTGCGAAAAGTATTTCAGTAAAACTCTCCAGAGAACTCACCCAGTGGATCATCATTGCAAACGTGATCGCATGGCCTGCTGCATACTTTGCCATGAAAAACTGGCTTCAAAACTTTGCATATAAAACTCCAATACATTTTGGAATTTTCATTATAGCTGGTCTTGGGGCTATACTGATCGCACTTTTTACCATAAGTTATCATACACTGAAAGCAGCAACTACAAATCCTGCCGATGTCATGAAATACGAATAGGAAAAAAAACAATGTTTAGAAATTATCTCAAAACAGCACTCAGAAATATTTTTCGGTATAAACTATATTCAATTATAAACATTCTTGGTCTCGCTGTGGGCATTGCTTGTGCGGTCATGATATTTGTTATCACCCAGGAAGAGGTCAGGTTCAATGCTCATAATGAGAAGGCAGATCAAATATTTCGTATCAATAAAGTCTATTCAATGGGGGGAGAGACAAGCGTTAATTTATCAACTCCCTATCCCCTTGAAAACGCAGTAAAGGAAAATTTTCCTGAAGTGCTTGATGCAATTCATGTAATAAGAACATCAACTATAATTAAATACGAAGATAAAGTTATTCGTGAAAGAGAAGTGTATAGAGTATCACCTTCCCTATTCGATATGTTCACCATCAATATTATTGAGGGTGACAAAATTCAGCCAGTGAAGGATCTCAATTCCATAGCACTTTCGCAATCTGCTTCAAGAAAATACTTTGGGGATGAATCCCCTATTGGGAAAGTGTTGACCCTTAATAACTCAAGTGAGATGCAGGTCACCGCTGTATATGAAGATATTCCTGTTCTTTCGGACTATTCATTCGACTTTATTGTTCATCTTGATACTGCTGCAGAGGAAGAAGATTATAATGATTGGTTCTCACACTGGATGGAAACCTTCATCCTGGTCGCACCAAACACAGACATTACAGCACTCGAAGCAAAGATCGATCAACTTATGAAGGATAATCTTGGGGATCAATCCGGTGCTCGTTTACAGTCTCTTCGGGACATTCATCTCTATTCTGTTGAGGGGAATCCGACTGCGCAAAAATATATTTATATTTTCGTGAGCATCGCAATACTTATCCTCATCATCGCATGCATTAACTTTATGAACCTTGCCACTGCCCAGGCATCCAAAAGAGCAAGGGAAGTTGGTGTTCGTAAGATATCAGGTGCAAAGAAATGGTCTCTCATTCTTCAATTTATTGGAGAATCAATGATCTACACCTTTATTGCATGCTTGTTATCATTTGTACTTATTGAAATTTCACTTCCTTTATTCGACCAGATAGTTGGGAGGAATATTACATTTCATGTGCTCAGTTCCCGCATCATTGGTATATATAGCATTATTCTTCTTGCAGTTGGAATTATTTCCGGCAGTTATCCTGCCTTTGCACTCTCGTCCTTTGCTCCAACTAAAATATTCAAATCAGGAAGCACTTCCTTTATCAAAGGATTCTCTCTTCGCACAGTGATCGTCGTGATACAATTCACCCTTGCAGTTGCTTTGATCATTGGCACTGGCATCATCTATTCACAGCTTCATTATATGAAAAACAAGGATCTCGGATTTAATAAAGATAATATTCTCTACGTGCGTTTGAATCAGCAACTCTAGGATAATTTCGAGGTGTTCAGGAATTCCTGTTTGCAGATATCAGGTATTTCGCATATCTCCAGAGTATCGAATATACCAACCGAAGTGTGGAATATCATGAGGGGAATCTCATGGGAAGGCAATCAGACAGATGAAGGTTCTGCATTTGCCTTTCTTTCGGCAGACATGAACATTATCGAAACCCTAGATTTGAAGATCGTCAAAGGCAGAAACTTCTCTGAAGAAATGGAAACAGATAATAATTCGGTGTTGATAAATGAATCAGCAGTCAAGTTAATGAATGACGAAGATCCGCTTGGCAAGAAATTCGGTGATGACGGCTGGTCGATTGTTGGTGTAGTCAACGATTTCAATTCACTTCCACTTACATATGAAAAAGAGCCACTCATCATAGTGAACATTCCAGAATATTTTTATTTTGCTCTTTTGAAATTATCAGACGTTGATGTTCATACTGCCATTGATAATATCAAAAAAGTGTGGAATGACGTATGTCCTGATTTTCCGTTTGAATATCGATTCCTTGATGACACATTCCAATCTACCTATGAAGCTGAGGTAAAAGCAGGAATACTTTTCCGTATATTTGCAGGATTGGGTATCTTTATTGCATGTTTGGGACTATTCGGACTTGCTTCATTTCTTGCAGAGCAGAAGAAGCTTGAAATTGGGATTCGAAAGGTGATGGGCTCGACGAACAGTAGTATTATCTGGCTGCTCTCCCGTCAGTTTGTGCGTTGGGTCATCATTGCGAATATCATTGCCTGGCCGCTTGCATGGTATTTCATGAGTAAATGGCTGCAGGGATTTGCTTATCGAACTTCGATCAATCCATTTATCTTCCTTCTTGCGGGAGTGCTTTCTATTACTATTGCTATACTCACAATAAGTGTAAAAATACTGAAAGCAGCGAATACTAATCCCGCTGATGTTATAAAATACGAATAACTTAGATGTATTTATAAAAAATAAATTCAGAAAAATAATGTTAAAAACAACCTTATAATTTCAACTCCATATACACAGCATTATCAAGCGGATTGTACCGATATGCTTCGATTTCCTTAAACCCGATTGATTTATAGAGATGTGTTGCAATCTTCATAGATTCAAGGGTATCGAGTCTCATTCTTTTATACCCGATCTTTCTTGCTTTTTTAATAATCTCCTGAGCCAAACTCTTCCCTATTCCCTGTTCTCTGAATTCTGGTTTCACATACATTCGTTTCAGTTCACATACTCCGTTTTCGAGCTTGCGGAGTGCAATACAACCAACAGGTTTGTTATTAATTTCACATAACAGGATACAACCATCGGTAGGTGCATACTCTCCAGGTAGATTTTCCAATTCATTATCAAAATCCTGGAAATCCAAAGGAAAACCAAGGGATTCTGCATACTCGGTAAACAGCCCTCTGGCAATTGCGATGCCTTCATCAGAATAATCTTCATAAATTCTAATCTTCATCGTTATAACCTTGATAACAAAGCGATTTTATTGTAAAGAAATAATAATCCGTTCAATGTTTTATTTTTGATATATTCCTTGACGCTGAAAAGCTGATATGATAGAAACCAGTAAAAATCTACAGGATTGGATTGAATATGCAAATGGAGATGAGAGAAAACAGAAAAATTATAGAAATTTATACTAATATTACTCATACAGCTAATTACAAAATTGTCAGTCCGTTAGACGATTTGAAATTGAATGAAAATAAAATCAAAGATAATAAAAATGAAAAAATCTAATTGTAAAATCCACGACAAATGTCGTATACACACCCAAATTCGGGGGTATACGCGACATATGACGGGGATACGTTCATTAGTAGCATTTGTGCAGTTCAAAAAATGGATAATAATTTAATAAATTGATTGGAGGTTAATTTGGGAACAGGAACAAAATTATTTAACTTGGCAACACGGGAAATGAAAAGGGCTGCTAAAGAACGAGAAAGACAGGAACGTGACCGAATTAGAAGATTAAAGCAGCTTGAACGTGAGAGAATCAGAGAAGAAAAAGAAGAACTCAGATTGCAAAGACAATTTGAGAAAGAACAACTTCGAGCTAACAAAGAAAAACTAAAAAAAGACCTTGAAAACGAAAAAAAAGATTTTGAAATTCGAGTTAACGAAAGACGAAATATTCGCTTAGAATTCTTAAATAGAATGTAAACGGAGGAAATAATGGAATTAACAACTTCAACAATTATATTCATCGCTTTATCAATTGTATTTTTTATTTTCATAATTTACTTATTCATCCAATTAAAATTAAAGAAAAGAGATGGTAAAACTTTAAACCAAGAATTATCAAACTTATCAAATAATATAAAAGAAAAAAGTACAACCCTTTCTGAAATTACGTACAAGTTAGAAAATTTAAACAAAGAATTACATCATCTTATAGATCTTGAAAAAAATGAAAAAACTTTAAAAGAAAATGTTGAAGATTCAATGAAAAAACTTGAAACTTTATCTAAAGAAATTGAATTGTTAGAAACTTCAAAATCTGAATTATCAGACAATCTTATAAGTATAAAAGATGACGTATCAATTTTTCAACCAGTTCTGGATTTGATAAATGTCGGATTTGTAGATGAACCAGAATATCTTTTCGAGACAAGTGAAAGATTTAAAGAAGAAATTAAAATAATTCGTGAAAATCAAAAAGCATTAATTATTGATAAAAACGCAATCAATATTCCAGAAACAATTGCTTTAACATCTAATAATACTTATACAAACAGAATTCTAAGTGCTCAGTCACAATTAATGTTGAAAGCTTTTAATGTTGAGTGCGACAATCTAATGGCAAAAGTGAGAACGAGTAATTATGCAAAAATTCTTGAAAGAATTGATAAATTAGCAGCTACAATAGAAAAATTATCAATTTCATTGAAATGCGGTTTCAAGAAAGAATATGTTGAACTAAAATTTAAAGAATGTGAGTTACAATATCAATATAAATTGAAAGATGCACGAGAAAAAGAGGAGCAAGCGATAATCAAAGAACAAATGCGAGAAGAACAAAAAGCAATTCGAGAATTTGAGAGAGCTTTAGCAAAAGCCCAAAAAGAAGAAAAAATGTATAAAGATGCTCTTGAAGAAGCCAGAAAAGAGCTTGAGATTTCGAGTGAAAAAGATAGGGAAAAACTAAATGAAAAAATTGCTCTTCTTGAGAAAAAATTACAAGAAGCCGAAGAAAACGAAAAACGTGCAAAAAGTATGGCAGAGCAAACCAAAAGAGGTCACGTTTATATAATCAGTAATATTGGATCTTTTGGAGAGGATATATATAAAATTGGTTTAACAAGAAGATTAGAACCTTTGGAAAGAGTAAAAGAATTAGGTGGTGCAAGTGTTCCGTTTTCTTTTGATGTTCACGCAATGATTTATAGCGAGGATGCCCCAGCTTTGGAGACAAAACTTCATAGAGAATTTTCTCGATTCAGAATTAATCAAGTCAAACTAAGAAAAGAGTTTTTCCGTGTTAATTTACTTGATATAAAAGAAAAAGCGACTGAGATTACTGGTAATGAATTAGATTTTAAAGTTACTGCACTTGCTGAAGATTATTACGAATCATTAAAACTACAAAGTCAGTATTCTTTGACTTAAGTTGAATAAGTGAAAGTAAAAATGCTACTAACAAGCGTGTCGTCGGTTTGGTCTCGCAGTGGTCTTTGCCTGAATCGTTCCGATTCAGGGTTTGGTTTGTTTGTTTACGACGGAATCATGCTGATTCTGCAGCGTGCTTGAACATTAATCGAACTCAAGAGAATAGTATAAGTGTCAAATGATTGTAATTTTATAAAAAAATAGATCGGAGTAATAAATGGAATCTATAATTGGCTTATTAGTACTGATGGGAATTGTTGTAGGTTTTTTTTCAAGTAAATTAGCAAGTGAAAAAGGATATGATAAGACATTATGGTTTTTGGGTGGTTTATTTTTTAATATTATTGCTTTAATAGCAATTGCGGGGTTACCTGTAAAAGATGTTGAGCAGGAAAAGTTAAAAAGGGAAAAAAAGAGAATAGAAAAAATAATAAGAGAAACAGGTAAAAAATCAGGGTTTTAGATTTTTTATCATTAAGATGATTAAAAAAATATGCGCTGAACATTACGACAGTGATTCGGTTATTATTCCGTTTTACTGTACTTGTCACAATCACATTATCCTTCAGACCGGATTTCATCTTCTGATGGAGTTAAAATATAAAAACGATCGTTCACCAAGTTAAAATTTGGAACGATATAAAGGCAGGCAAACTATGCTAAATGGTGCTATAATTGGTTTTATCGCGACTATTTTAGGTGTTATTATTACATATTTACTAACAAATCAGAGAGACAACAAAAAAAACATGGATGAAACACAAAAAATCCTTGATGTAATCAATAATGAAATTAAAGAAAATTTTTGGGCTGTATATAAGACAGAAAAAACGTTTTATGATTCTATAAGATTAATTTCGATAACGATAATTAATACAAGGATTGGATCATTGAAAATTCCTATTCCACAGCTTTTACAAATATTAGAGATTTACGATCTATTTGAAAGGATTAATTCACGAAAACATGAATTAAGAGAAGTAAAAATCGACTCAAATGGTTTACCTAAATGCTCTGATTTAAATGAACTATGTACTCGTTGTCGTTCATTGATAGATGACTATCAAAAAAAGTATGATAAAAAGAATCGTTTTATAAAAAATAATCCAGAGATTGATTAGACGCGGTTTGATAGAGTTATATTTACGAATACTCAATCCGACCAATTTAGATAAAAAAGTATTTAATATATTTTCCGCACTTATCACAAGCTCTACGACTTGTGACAAGTCCTTATATAATCTCTAAAATCTCAACGTAAATTCCGTCTTTACATTCGCTTCGGAATTTACCGTGATCGTCTCTCCGTGCAATCCCATTATCTGCCTGGATAAACTCAGCCCGATACCCGAACCCTCTTTTTTTGTTGTATAAAAGGAAATAAATATCTTATCCATTGAATCCTGCGGGATACCTGCTACCCAACCTGCAAGCTGGAGGATGCCGGTTATGTGAAGGTCAATAAAGAATTTGTGGATAAAATCCCCCGAACACTGATCCGTATAACAGCAAAAGGCAAAAAGGCACTGAAACATTATCGTGATAAGATGAAAACAGTGATAGATTCTTTATCTGAGAATGAATAATAACCTGAATGAAATTAATATTGAATTAATTTTTTTCAGTAACTTCATTCTCCTTTATTTCTGTGCATCTTATACAATCGAGCGATAATTTCCCATTCTTTGTCTTTCATTACTCCGGAATTTTTTGCAGCAGTAAAAATTTCTTCAAAAAAGGCAGGATAAATTCCTATCGCTTCTTGGTAATGGTCGGTAAGCAATTGTCCCATTTCCCGAACTCTAACTTCTGAACGTTTGAGAGCGGACACGATCAAGTAACCGCGTGCTGCAAATAGCCGGTCGTTTAGCCCGGAAGCCATTTCAAACGATTTTTCATACATAGAAAGCGACTGGTCAAATTCTTCCCGATGCAGATTGCATTCTGCTATAAAACTGTACATTTTCACTTGACCACCCACATCCTGAATTCCACAGCAAATCTCAAGATCCTTCTCAAAATATTTCTGCGCTTCTTCATAATTGTTCTCTTTCATCAATAAACGACCAAGTCCACCATAAGACCGACCCAGACCTGGTTTATCATTCAGTTCAGTCTTGGTCTTGATGCTATTTTCGAAGAGTTGTCTTGCAAACGCCTGGTTCTCTATTGAACCATAAGTCAGTTTCTCAGCCAGAGAATTTTCCACCCGAGCCAGAAGTTCGCGAGTTTTTAGATTATCGATGACAAGAGGTAAAAGAAGATTCCGAGCCAGTTCAAGATTTTGCACGATTTTATCTTGATCAGAAGGAGGTAAACTGATGGAGATCAATTGGTATGCCTCTGCTTTTTCGAGATCGTTTTCAGCAGATTTTACGATTGTTTCTCCAATTTCTACAGCTCTTTGGAAATATTTCTGATCACGGGTGCAAAGCCCGGCTTCGTAGAAGCAACGAGTTATTGGTATGAGCAAGTCGTTTGAAATATTCGAGTTTTCTTTAATGAATACTATGCATTTTTGGGCTACCTTTTCCTGGTTCAGATTTTCCACATGAGCTTCACGAATCTCGAGTAAAAGGAATTCCTCTGCCAGTTCAGCAGATTTCCCAAGATTTTCTGCACGCTCTTGAGCCATCGCTAAAAAGGTATGTGCATTATCATGCTGGAAAATCGCACTTGCTGCATGAGCTGCTTTGATGCAATATTGCAAACCTTTCTCTGCATAGTTTGTTCCGCTGGAATAGAAGTGGCGAGCAATCTCAAAAACAGAAGAATTTTGATAACTCTCTAATGTTTGAGCTATCTGAGCATGGTATTCATGGATAAACTGCGGTAAGCTAAGATTTCCCTGCCCTTTACTTGATATTTGAAAATTTTCACGAATTACTTCCAATGAAAAAGAAGACTGGAAAGCATATACATCATCGCTTTCTTGCACATCGTAGATCAATCCTGTTTTCTTCTCGATCTCATCCAGGATATGCAGCAGATCCAATCGTGGAATAGAAAGGCAATCCGAAAGCAAACTTGCATTGAATTCCAATCCTATACAAGCCGCACATCCGATAATGAAACGATGGGTCTGAATCTTCTGTATCTGCAGTTGCACTGCATCGCTATATTCTTCAGGGATTGGAAGTTTATTTATTTGCATATCTTTATCAGACAGCACAAAACCTGCTGGAGATTTGATGAAATAACCCTCTTTGGCAAGATTGGCAATAGTATATAAAAGGAAAAACAATTCACCCCGCTTGTCGCGAATATTTCCCACCATTTGGATAAGTTGCTTGCCCAAATCCCGGGTCAATCCCAGTCCTTTATGCAAAACCGATATCTTTTCTTCACTGGTAAGTTGTTGTAAATGTATAGTGTTTTCCGGTTCAATCTTCAAATCCACCATCACTGCATCACTGCGTGAAGTAAAAAGGAAAAATATCGGAAAGTCAGGAGATTGTTCAAAACGCTCAGCAAGATACTGTAAAAGTTCACGAGAAGCATCGTCAATCCACTGAATATCATCAATGAAGAATAACACCTTATTTTTTCGGGTAATTTTAATAAGTGTCCTATAAATAATATTATATATTTCCTGTTTTGAGTCTATTCCAATTGTATCTCCTTCACCGGAAGGGAACATTAATGATGAAAATGGAATAACAGAATCCACTATTTCATCTAACATCGAATCAATATCAGCCGGATGACTTTGCATGGCAGAGGACAGATTGATGCCCATATAGCTGCCCAACGCCTGTTGAATTGGCGAAAAAGGATGCAAGTGCGGCTCTTCATTTGGACACTCTCCCCGTAAAATCACCAATTCATCATTCATGCTTGCTTTCAATGATTCGATCAGGGCGTTTGCTGTTGCTGTTTTTCCACGTCCGCTGGGACCAATTATTGCTAACGTTATTGTTTTCCCAGTATCCGCATCCGCCTTACGGAAAATATCCTGAGCTTCATGAAATGCTGCAAACTGCTGGTACAAAGGTTGCAATGCTCGTTCAGCCAATGCCTGAGCATCTCGTGGAATATCATCTGGAAGAGCATCCAATCCTATTTTTTCTGTCGTAAATTTAGTCTTGCGGCGTGTAGTAAGTACCATACATGCAACTGAAATCAAAATCAGTGCTGCTAAGATCCAAAGCGGAAAAGGTTGCATAATAAGAATACCCATTCCGGTAAAAGCAGAGAATAGCATTGCAATTACCACAAACCAGACAGATGCGGCATGTGTCTTATCAAGAGCTGAACCCAACAAATAGCCAAGCATTACAATAGAAATAACCTGTGGAATTAATGATAAATATGAATTTATGTCATAAATCAGCATCAGCCCGGAAAAATAAGCAGCAATTCCCAGTCCAACTGCAACAAACGCCAAGCCAAGCTTGCCTTCTTGCTTAAAAATGGGCACAATTTTTTTCAGACGGTTAGTAATTAACCAGTAGATCAACATGGTACCGCTGATAACAACCAGCCCATATAAGAAGGGCCACCAGAAGGAGAGTTTCACCAATGTTTCAGGTGGAGGACTGATGGTTGAAAAAAACGGAGTCAGAATCCAGGGCAAAAAACGTCCTATAGCAAAGGCAAGTAAAGGAACTATGGAAAACTGACCGCGAAGAATTTTACCTTTTTCCGAACTGCCAAATAAGTTAAAAATGAGAAATGCGAGTAAAAGAAAAAAGAGATTCAGCCAGGCCATCGGCTTTAAGGCAACCCTTTTATCCCGACAGAAACTCATATTTGAAATCACATGATAGGGAATATCGGAGTCACCGGTAAAACTACTTGCTTCCAGAATATAAAAATAAATTCCATCAATAACATCAATTTCATTAATAGATATCAATAGCAGATGCGAATCTGAAATAGAATTGAAAAGTGTTTCCAGCAAATTATCAGAAATATTGTTCTCTTTCAAGTCATTCATTTGTTCTGGTGAAAGAATGCTGGAGATTTCCAGATCATTGTGCACAAAAAACTTTGTATCGGAATTGAAAATATAGTGCACTTCATTTTCTAAAGCCGGATTTTCCGGAAAGCTATTGATAACTACACCATATTGAGGAGTAACTCTCACATTATTGATTAGACTTTCATAAAGTGATTCGGCAGATTTCGTTACAGAAATCACATCGGGATCATCCACAAATTCATATGTCCCAGTGCTTGCAGCATCAACGAATATTGTATTTCCCAGCAACCTGGTAAGCGGAAAAACTCCGTAAAAAGTATCGTGAGCCATATCCTGCTGTTGCAAGATATCTGAGCGTAAAGCTTCAATTAGTCTATATTTCAGCAAGCTTGAAGGTGAATCCGGAGAAACAGATTTCTCTGCTTTTGTTAGATAATCCAATGCATTTGAAAAGGATCGCATATCACCATTATCATTTATTCCCAACCAGTAGTAAGTCTCTGCATGATGTATATTCTCTTCAAAATTTGCCATCAAGTTCGTGGTAAAAAGTAGTAATAAAACAAGCACTATTTTTTTCATTTATATCTCCTGCTCGGTTAAAGGTTTTTCAAAATGGTAGATATATTCATGAAGCTTTGCATACCCTCATTCCCAATCCCCCCAGTGAAATATTCAGCAAGCTGAATTCCACGGGGTAAACCAGATTGGGAATGCATAAATCATATTTTACCTTTTATAATATATTTTTCGAGATGAACATTTTTTAAAATTTCTAAATCCTAATTTCTAATGTCAAATAAAATGTCAAAACATAAATGTCTAATTTATTTTTGCTTCATCATTCAAATGGGGAACTGCTTTTGTAACCATTCTCAACCAATGTTTTGATTCTTTATGTTCACGCAAATAATAATTATTAACCACTAAAATCACGAAAATAGTGTTTAAGAAAAACATTCTAAAAAGCTTCATTTTAATTTTTTTGTTCTTTCTCCTCGAACAGCGTCTTGAATAAGAGAAATCAAGAAAATTTTCTCTCTAAATTCCAAAGCGGTATCCATTAGTTAAAAGAAAAACTGGATTCCCTCTTTCGAGGGAATGACATGCCCTTTTTATGTGGAATTACCATACCACAAGTATAAATTTCTACGCTCCCTGAAGTGTATAACTTTTCCATTTTTTTTCGCCTGCACCGTTGAATTTCATTTTATTCAACTGAGGTGTTTTTCGTGCCTTTCGTCTGCAACGGCGTAACGTAGTAAAGACGTGTGGTTTATATATCTTAGCAAATTCGATAATATCCTCACCAAATTTTGCAGTTCTATCCTCGAAATCGAATCTATTTTTATTTGCCATTTGTCATTTGAAATTTCTTTAGTCCCGATACGTCGGGAGTAATTAGAAATTCATATTTACGCATGACCATTTTACTTAAAACGCAACACTTAACGATAAGGTAAATACTTCATTATTTTTATAGGCAATTGTGGTATAAACATCTTTTGTTGTTTTAAATCGTATTGCCAGCTGAATAATAACAGGATCATTGTATTTATTCCGATAATCTTTATCAGGAACATAATCAAACTCAAGTATCAAGCTGAGTCTATCATGCAAGGATTTGAAAAACAATAAGCTGTTCCAGGCAATAGCATATTTCCTCGCCTCCCCATACACAGATATATAAGAAGACATAAATGTTGGGAGTGAAATATTTCCTGCAACGCACGGGGTGACTTTTATATCAACCTCTTCAAATTTTTTATCATTCAAGGAATGGTCATATGCAATGGCGGCTATTGCAATTGTTATCTTGTTAAAATTACCGGAGTTAGGCAGCATCTGAAATCTTAATGAAATATCCTGCCTGTAGTATTTATTGTCGTGAAATTCCGAATAGCTTCCCAGAGAAAACTTCCAGATTTTTTTTATATATTCAAAAGATTGAATTGAAAATGGTGAAATGCCGATTTCAGCCGAAAGAATGTTGTTTTTCACAGGAACTTCCGCATTGTAAAAAGTGAGAGCTTTTACGGGTGGTTTAAGATCAACGAAATCTTGAAATTCCTTTTTCTTCTTAGCAATGAGATCTTTTTCTATCTGCTTCTGTCTAATTTTTAATCTGAATTCATCAACCTTCTGCTTGAGCAGATTTGTTTCTTTCTCTAACCACAATTTGAATTTTTCTTGCGTGCTCCTGATACCCTCTTTCTGTTCGGCTTCCTGTATTTTATTTTCATATATCTTTCGTTCCAATTCTTTTTTCAGTTCCTCGAACACTATTTGATTATATTCATCCTTCTGAATCATTATCATGCTGTAGTAAGTTTTTGAGCTTGTATCTCGATAGTGTTCTGCGATGTGGATACCTTTAAGGTTAACATCAGTTACTACTTCTGTCACAGAAACATAGCTTTCCCATACCTTACCGTTTTTTTCTTTTAATATCTCTTTTTGAACATTGCTGACTTGCACTTCGATATTCTGAGCGAATTCCTTTCGAGCCATTTTATCAGCATCCTGTTTAGAAATTATCGAGCTGCCTATTCCAGAGTAATAATCGGATGCATCTTTAATTGATTTTCCGCTTTGATATCTCTTTGCCCATTCAGGAATAGTGCTATCAGAACACAACAATGAATGAGAAAAAATTAAAACTAAAATAATGATAAGCTTGAATTTCATATAACCTTTAATTCTAAAGTGTATTATTCTGTGGAGATGCATATCTTCCGTTTTCTATAAAGTCATAGTGCATAGCATTCTTTATACCCTCTTTATTCTAATTCCGGAATTTCCGGTTGAAACCGCTCCAGAGAAGCAAAGATTTCTCTGAATAATTTTTTGAAAAATTTCTTTGGCTTCTTTTCATACTGATCCGCTAAAGGTTCTTTAATCCAGAATTTAGCTATATTTCGAAATGCTGGATATCGACCGAAAATAGCACTGGCAAAATCAGCGTAGATCCAACCGGTGAGAAAACCATCCACAAACTGAGTAATATCTTTTATCTCGATTGGATTATCCTTTTTATCCATCTGGATAATATTGGAACGTAAAACTTGAAATTTATTATAGATCGCTGCCTTGGACTCTCTATTCAACTGTGCTACAAAATCTATGGATGCTTTGTTTACAGCTGTGTTATACGAATTTGCCAGATTAGTTAGCATAATATCTGTCTCTTCGGGATGAGCATAATGCAAAATAGCCAATGCCTCGATAATTGACCTGTCCAACTCCTGCCGTTTATCTGCAAAAACCATGTTTTCATTACTCATCGGATAGAGTAGTAAGATCAGATCTGTCAGTATATCATAAGTTTTTTCCCAGAACCGACGTTGGTAACAAAATGTGTCCAGACTGAAACAAGTTATATCGAGCAGGAGTTTTCTCAGTACAAGAAAATCTTCTTCAGCAATGCTTTTGTTTATGATTTCCCAGATCAAATCATTGTTTGTTTCCGTAGCAAATGAGAATTGACAGATTATACCAAGAGGGAAAAAATAATCTCCAACCTTAATGTAGTCCTGCACATATCCATCACGTTCTTCATCTATAAATCGTTTCATTACATCTCGATAACGTTTAACGACCTCTTCGTTTTTTTCTAGAGGTTTCAACTTGGTTTCTCGGCTGGAAAAATAGCTTTCCTGCAAAGAATAATTGAGTGCGCTGCATATGACCCAGCGAGTATAAATATCTCCTTCTTCGAATAAATATTCGCAAACAGATATTACCTCATTGGTTTCATCATATCGCAGTAGAATGTTCAAGATTAGTATAGAAAAAAGTCCAACAAATGCCATTCCATCTTCATCATCTTCGGATACAACCAAAGAATTTAAAAGAATGTCTTTTATCTCTGAGATTCTCTCTGGTTGCGGTGTCATAAAATCTGATAAAGTAAGAAGTATCTCTTTTGTTTGTGATTTTGTAAAAAAAATATGATGAAGGTCTGTTTTGCCGATCTTAATCTGTCGAAATTTATGTACGATAAATCCTGAACCGGCTGTCATCAAAACAGATTTTAAAAAATATCTAATTAAATGCAAGGCAGGATTTTTCTTTCCATAGCCCAAAATGTTTCTGAACAACTTCGCCCAGATATTCATTATTGTCAATACTACTTCCGGTTCTGCCATTGTACATATCTTCAGGCATATCTCAAGCAGAATGCTAATGGATTGCGATCTGCGAATGATGTTCGTCGGTTTTATATTAGAAAGAATTGCATTGATGATGTACAAACCATCTTCAATATTCGTTGAAGAAATTCTGAATAGCAGTTCAGATCCAGCTTTATTCAGTTTCGTATTTTTATTATTAGTCATCATTTCGATGATTTGTAATCCGTCTCTTCTTAAGTGGTAAATTACCGGGATGACAATCTCGTTGATGCACAATTTTTTACGAATCAGGTTTTTCACGAAGTCCAAAACATGTTCGAGACCATTTTCGTCTGCAATTGCAATTTTCTTTAGGATTGCAGTGATTATGCAATAATACTTCTGTTCATTATCCTGTTCAAGTAATAGTTGGCAAATTTGTATATTGTTTGATGCCAGAGAGATAGCAGTGGCAACCGCCTCAAAAAAGATCGGATTGATATTAGCCTTCTTCAGTCCATCAATCCATTTTCGGATAGTATCTTCATCTAACTGTCGCTGCTGAATATTGCCAGAGAGCAAATACTCACGAGCCATCAGATATTCAAAAATTCGGTCATATTTGAACCTGACCAGAAAAGCACCATCTTCCCGAACTATCTCAGAGAGGATTCCTTCATCAAGCAGGCGATTATAAGGTGTTCTGTAATCTGCACTCGACCATTTCAATGCGTGACCATTTGGGCACTTAAAGCGTATTTCTTTATTTTTATCCGGTAGCCATTTCCAGCTGCAATTTTCATTTTCACACACAAGCATTTCGGCTTCATCCAGTTTTTGCCAAATTAGTGTATTTTGTCCGCAATTTGGGCATAAAAATGGAAAATCAACCTGCTCATCGGGTAACCATCGCCAATGGCAAAACATATCAGCACATTGAATGGCATCACCTTTTTCCACCACAGGATTGGGCTCATATATAGCTTCAGTAAGCAGTTCATCCTGGCGGACAAATTCTTCAGGAACCGAATCCGTGCCGTGTTTCCACATCAGTTCTAATAACTGATGTATGATTTGCATATCTTTAGGACTGGGATTTCGATCGGTTGGACGGGTCAATTTTTTGGGATCTGTAGAAAAAATGTATTTCTCGTAAATTGTGGAGAGCGAATTCGGCTTGATGACTGATCTTTTTTTGTATGTTCCCCGATAGGCCTCTGTCAAAATATTCAGCAGGAAAGGATCTTTGCAAGTCTCTCTGATAAAAGGTGAAAGATTATAGAATCTAGTTTTGATAAAACGATTTGCTGCATATTTATCATAAGCTCTTTCCACATCGATATTATTAAATTGAGAAAGGCGGACGAATGGGACCTCATCCTGACCGGAAGATTCTGCAATATCTGGATAGATAATATCAAATGGAAAATCGATTCCTTTAGCAATCATATCCCACATCACAACACGGCAGGTTACCAGAATTTTAAGAAAATTGCTACGATTCTTTTTTGCGAAATTAACGATGAATTTCAGCAATTCATTGGGATTGTCGCTTTCGTTTATCCCGTCGATCATGATTATATAATTACCATTTTGGGGCTTATCACTGTTTGCCAGTTTCAGAAACATATCTTCTAATTTGTTTCCGGGATAAGAGAAAGTGCTCAAAAAGCTGTTATAAGCATCGGATGCAGTTATGCCGCTGCCCTTCAGGTAAAACAGAATATCTGCCGTATCTCTGACCTGTTGATTGACTTTTTTGAAATAATCAATTGCAATTTTCTGACAAAAAGTCGTTTTACCGGAACCTGATTCTGCCAGAATAAAGGAAAGCCCCGTTTCTTTTTTGCTGATGAATTTATTGTAGTGCTGGTGGATCTCGTATCGATCAATAAATAAAGATTCAAATTCTTTAAGATCGAATTTACCGCCGTTTGAGTCAAATATCTCACGATATAGATTGAGGATGGAAGCGGTTTGATACCTATGCCAATCATCATCTTTTTGATGCTGCATTTGTGCTTTTAGAAGCTTCAGATGAGATTTTACACTTTCGAAATTATCCATAGCATTTTTCAAATCAACCACAGTTTGCTTAATCTGCTGCGTGATTTGATCATTGCCAGTAAGTCCCTTGTAAGCTGTTTGTAAGGTTTGAGTACCAGATATTATATGTTCTTCCAGTTTTCCTACAATCTCATTGGTCGTATCTACTTTTTCTCCGACCGATTCAAACTCGCTAAGACGTTCTTTCAAAATTGCACCAACTGCTTTGATATTATCTATGTATTCTGATTCAAAGTTATAAAAATTACCGAGAAGATATTTAATGCTCTTGCCTTTAAGTGTTTCATAAAGCAGCATTTCTTCTTTAGACCATTCGTCTTTCTGAGAATAGATAATAAAATATTCCAACGTCAGCTTTTCCTTATTTTCATTCTCTATATAAAATCTATTTTCTTCATGCAATAAGGGGTAATTTCTAAAGAATTTAATTTCATTGATGTAAGCTATAAGATTTGGGAAATATTCTTGGATCATCTTGTCTGCAGTTTCGCTGTCTAGCCAGATATCGGAATGAACATAATCATTTCGTAGAGGAATCATTTTATTATCAATCCATTTAGCTACATTGCTCAACTTCTTTTGGTTTTTCCAATAGAGTGAAATCAATTCCGGCACGAAGAGCTTTATATCGTTGTGCATAGCTAATCTGGTGATCTCTCTAAGGCAAAACTGCCAATGTCCCATACTCATCCCCTTGAGATTAACATATAAAAAATTATCTATCATCTTTGTTAGTTTGGCATCGGGGAGTTTATTTTGCCGTAGAAGTGATAGATAGTCTGAGATGATGATCAAACCAGTATATTTGAAAGTACTGGCGAAAAGCTTGATCATCTCTCGGAATGCCCGGTCCGGTTCCTTTTTATCATAGATTTCAACGAATACTTCCATTAGGCGAGCTATTGGATAGGGATCATTTTTAATTATATCCGATATTAGCTCCTGATTCCTTAGTTCGCGCGAAAAATCAAGTTTTACTTTATCCATATTATATTCCTGTAGGTTTTATTTCTATTTTGATCGGATTGTGGTCGGAATAGCGAAACTGTTGATTAAAACCTTGCACGCTGAGTAATTCCAGATTGGGTGATAACAAAAATCCATCAATGATGCAGGTATAATTTTCATTTATGATATAGGAGTGTTCCAAGGTGCGGACTGTTGGTACATTTTCATCCAGAGCCCACTGCCAACCATTAGGCGTAAAATCTTCCGGTAAATTATGTATCCAAAACAGAAACTTTTCTTCTGTTGTAGTAGGAAAGTCAGTTTTAATAAGGCGGTGATTCCAATCTCCCCCCACTACCACATAGTTGCCTTTTTTATATTCTTCAAGCATGAAACTTTGCAGTTTGGACAATTGTTTTTTCCGGACCAAGCCCCCTTCATCAAAAGCTGCCAGATGTAAGTCGGCTACTACTAACTGTTTTTCTGTCTCCGGCAGATCATATCTCGATACTATGAAATTGTATCTCTGTTTAAATACTCCAAGCAAACCTTTGTCTTCGAGAGGTAAATTGCAGCGAATTGCTTCTACCGGTTGTAAATTAGAAATTACAGCATTCCCGGTTATCAGTCTTCCAATAATTGGAAACCAGGGAATTTTAACTGTGGGTGAGTGAACTCGATTATAATTTGGCAAAGCATTAATGAGCATCTGCCAGAGATCAAGGTTGTAGGTCAAGCGTGACCTTTTGGAGACTTCTTGGAGTAAAAAAATATTTACAGGATTTTGCTGAATAAAAGTAGTAATATTGGTTATATTCTTGGCAACGATAGCTTTTGAAGGCGGTAAAATGCTTTTTCCACCATCTGCGATAAAATTTGATTCTTCCCCTAAACCCCCATAACCAAGATTCCAGGTCATGATCGTGATCAATTGACCTTGCTTTATTGATTCTTCGGAATTAATTATCATCGGCAAGCTGCCTTCAGTTGGCTTAAAACTTGATACAGTTATTTTAAGAGCCACAATCCAGCCAAATATTACTAATAGAATAATGATGATTGGGATTATTATTATCATAGTTTTTTTGTATTTCATTTTAATACTTTTTTTAATAGTATTGGATGCTATTTCAAAATAATGCTTAATCCTTTCTTTGTAACTATCAAACTTTTACCATTCCCCCTTTTCATAGGAATCTTAAATTTCTTTTTCATATTTTTATCTAACTTGGTTTTTTGTTCCACTTTTTCCTGCGGATACTTATTTATGAAATGATAAGATTAATGTCAAATGAAAGTTATAATTAACTAGCAATTGATACGGACTTGATTTTCATTAATTTCTTCACTTCTTAATCTTACTCACAGCTCTCTGTGGTCTCTGTGGTTTTATTCATTTTTAACTGTAAAATCATATTCACTCCAAGCAGGCACACTAGAACTATTATACTGCTCCTTATTCCAAGTATTGGAAAAAGCACCACTCCGATAATAAGCCCCCCGACCATAGAACCAAGACTATCAAGAAAATAAAAAGTGCTCCCACTCTCTATTTGCTCGATTTTATATTTTGTTTCGAGCAGTTTTGCAAGAATGCTTCCTTCAAGAAATGCAAAGATCAGGTTGCAGATAAGATAAATAATTGCGGGAAAAACATTTTCAAAAAACAGCCATACACTTCCAGCTAATATCAAATTAATACCATACAAAATATACAACGAGAGTTTCATTTTGTTTCGCAGCAAAAATCCGCCGGTCAATCCGATCATAAAAATCGAGGTAAACAGGAAGATCATATAATAAACATTTCCGTACTGCATCTGAAAGAGATTAAGCAACACGAGCTGCAACACGAAATTTACCAGACTGATCACAAAAACCTGCATATCGATAAGAGAATGAGAAATCCTGTTCAGCTTTGATGCACCAAAAGCAATTCCTATAATAACAAAAATACTGATCATAAATAATAATACGACATGCCTTTGCATCCATTGCATTGTGCTGTTAATATTCACATTGAGGATATTTGTCCATACTGAAATTGTAGAAAGATACGCTGCCGGATTCGAAATAGTATTGAGCTCTCCCCTGCCATCAATTGCATTGTGTATCTGCCCTATTCTCAACGGATTGCATTGCTCAAAAATACTCGTATCATTGAACCAGATAGATTGATAGTCCTGTGCGCGCTGCTGAAGCTCTGCCACGATATTTGTGATGGATATATCCTCACTTCCAATATAAATATTCTTTATTGAAGGTATAATGATCGAGTATGAAAAAACACCTGAAAAAGTTTTCCACACTGATGCATTTAGTTGGACAAGCTCGGGAGTCATGAAATTGGTTCCGCTGCTCAAGGTGATCGCCAGAACAGATGAACCATTCGAGAAATGGTCTCTTACCAGCTCAAAGAACTGCAATGTATAATACCTGTTCAAAAGCAATGAAGAAGGATCAGGCACATCGATAAAAATAATATCATACTTATTTGAAGAGCTTCTCAAGTAATGGATCGGATCATCTTGAATATAGTGCACATCCGGGTGTAGAGGGGCAAGAGCAATAATATTCTTGTCCATTTCAAGATAATCAACTTGTTCAATTGTATTATATTTCGTTATTTCAGGAATGAACCCGTTCAGCAATCCACCAATGAGAAGGATGTTCCTGGCATCGGGATTTTGTATCATCACATAATTTACCATTTGTTGGGCATAGAGTTCGTTATCGGTATGGGTAAAAAGTTCTCCATTCCAGTAATAATTCTGCTGTGCGTGACTTTGTGTTACATCAAGACGTCCATACTTTGAATCCCGCGAAAGGATTAGTTCCTGCGGCTTATACTTCTTTGCATATAATTGTTGAAAGAATGTATCTACAAAAGGAATTGCTGCAAGAAATATAATAAGCGGAATAATTAAATATTTCTTTCGCTGTGCTATAAAAAGGATAATGAGATTAATAACTCCCAATACAACAAGCATCGTGATGTGCGATAGAAGGAAGATCAATAAAGCAAAAAGAACTCCTCCCAAAATAATGCCGATACTTTCCAGCACATACCCCTTGTGTACCGGTTCCGGCGCAGCTTTTATATATGAACACAACAATGGGAAAAGCGCTCCCAACACCAGACATCCCGGAGTGAGGATCAGAAGAGCAAGAAGAAAAATATTACCAAGCTCGAACATTTCACCGGAAACCACAGTAAGCAATCCTGCAAACAATTGTATGCCAAAAAATTGCAAGATCATCAAAAATGAAAGGAGCAGAAAACCCGTTTCTATGTAGCCCTTCAATTTATCTTTCTGCAAAAGATATTTTCCGATAAAACTCCCTATAGCGATCATAAAAAGCCACAGTGAGAGATATATCGCGTACACGATCTCGTTGCCGCGTACTTCGATAAGCAGCTCACGCAAAAGCACAGTCTGCCCGACGAGTGAGGTCATTCCAAGAGAAATAAAGAGCAGAAATTTCTTTCTCATTCGCCCTTGCTCTTAGAATTCCCCAAAAATTTCATACCCGCAAAATTTACATCTGCCATTAATGATGTTTTCTTCTTTCACAGTATAACCGGAGCGGTCAATGATCTTCTTTCCGCAATTCGGACAAAATGTATCTTCTGCAATATATCCAACATTCCCAACATACACATATTTCAAGCTTTCCTCGAGTGCGATCTCATACGCCATTTCAAGAGTTTTGACCGGAGTGGCAGGTCGGTTTGTGAGCTTGTAATTTGGGAAGAATCTCGAAAAATGCAACGGGTATTCATCCCCTATTTCTTCCCGGATCCATATGCACATATCACGTATCATCTCAGGATCGTCATTGGCATCTGGAATGACAAGATTGGTGATCTCAAAAAATAGTCCTTCCTCTTTGCAGATCTCGATCGTTCTGAGAACCGGCTCAAGAGATCCAGTTGTGTAGGTCGAATAGAAATCATCGGAATAACCCTTCAGGTCTATGTTTGCTGCATCCAGATATGGAATGAGCTTTCGCAGCGGTTCTTCATTAATGTATCCGCAGGTGACCCACACTGTTTTCAGTCCCTGCTCATGCGCACATTTTGCAATATCATACATATATTCATAGAAAATTGTGGGTTCTGTGTATGTAAAGGCAATGCTTTCGCAGTTATAAAGTTTTGCTGTTTCAACGACTTGTTCGGGAGTGAGCTCATATGCCTGGACTTCATCGGGCTTTGACTGAGAAATCGTCCAATTCTGGCAGAAATTACAACGCAAGTTGCACCCGGCAGTAGCGAGTGAAAGTATATTTGATCCCGGATAAAAATGGTAGAGCGGTTTCTTCTCAATAGGATCAATATTTATGGATACAGGTCGATTGTAAACAAGAGTATAAAGCGTGCCGTCAATGTTCTGGCGGACTCCGCACACGCCTGTAATTCCCTCGGACAATCTGCAATAATTCGGACAGAGATTACATTGCACAGCGCCCTTCTCGAGCTTTTCATAGAATTGCGCTTCCTTCAATAGCCCCACATCTTGCGATGATGCGAGCAAAATTAATGACAGTACAAACAATAAGGTAATGACCAAAAAATTTTTCATAAATTAATTCGACCAAATACTGTATATTTGTCAATAAAATGAATATCTTCGCTCGTCTTCCCCAAAAAGCAGATTTTTTTTTGAGTATGTTATGATGGAGGAAAGCATGTATAAACAATCAAAATGAAATAGTACATTTCCCTATGACATCATAGAAATTATCGTGAAGAAATATCGAAATGAAAGTGTAAGTGAGATACAATCCCAAGTCGTTCTTTTCACAACCAACTCGTGCTTATAAAGGATTTCATTCATTCCGCTATGTGGGTATTTTTATTGGCTGATTAAGAATAATCAGCCCTACATGTAGGGTCAACTTGTAATATCTTCTCAACTCGTTCCTAAGTTGCCAGACTATGTGAAAACGATTTCTTTAAGTTATAATTACCCCCATCCCTAACCCTTCCCCCTATCGAAGGGGAAGGGAAATGCCTACAGCAAATGAAGATAGATCCGTGGGTTGAGAAAATATTGAGCATTTCACTAGTTTTCGCACAGACCGACAACTTGGTAACCAGCAAAGATGTTTGTTGATTTTTTTCTGTGTCTCTGCTTGCTGCGTTGTAGCATAACGAAAACGGGTGGTGAAAGATTTTTTATATTTTATCGGAAAGCTGGAGTTATCAACCGTATCCTATGCGGTAAGATCTTCACATAGATATTTCGTTTATCCTTTATAAATGGTATTTCCCCATCAAGATAGAGCGGCAGGTCGCGCTGTGCTTCGATGAGAATTTCCTTGCCCCTATAGAGGTGAGCTGCAGGAAGTTCCGTATGTGTGCCCTTCACTGCTTTGGGAATGAATTTGAAGATTTTTCTTCTTGATAGTTTATCAATAATGCAAAAGTCAAATAATTCATCATCTATCTTGGCATCCGGAGTAAGATAAAATTTGCCTCCACAGCAAATGCCGTTTCCCACCGTAACAAAGAGTGCGTCTTTCGTAAAGGTCTCACCATTTATCGTGACAGTGACATAATAGCTGTCTTTTCGGATGAGGGCTTTCATCACTGCATACATATATCCTGGGAATCCACTCAGCCATTTATTTTTTGTGTAGGAAATTGCAACCTGCGCATCAAAGCCAACGCCAAGAGTATTAATGAAATAATAATCCTCGATCTGCCCGATATCCACAAGTTGCACATGATGTTCTTTTATGACTTGAATTATATCTCGTAATTTATGAGGAAGATCAAGATTCTTAGAAAAATCGTTGCCACCTCCGATAGGAATAATGCCAAGATTTATATTCTCAGGATATCCTGACTTCATAACGCCATTAACCACTTCGTTGATAGTGCCATCTCCTCCGGCTGCAATAATGTTTTCCACGCCTTGAATAACTGCTTCATGTGCAAAATCTATCGCCTGTCGGGAGCAGTTTGTCAGCACCATTTCGTAGGGCATGTTGAACTTCTTAAAATAGTGCTCGATCGTGCGGGCGCTCTTGAATGCTTTTCCTTTTGCTGCAAATGGGTTAAGAATTATTTTATACATTATTCTCCGTAAAATACCACGTTTCGGAATTTGTAGAAACTAAACCAGTATATCAATTTTTTTGATAATCCCCTATCAATTCAGGAATTTTCCTGAAAAGTTCTTTTACACCTTCGATATCTTTTCCGCCTGCCATAGCCATATCGGATTTCCCGCCGCCTTTTCCACCGATCACTGCAGCAGCGCGGTTCACGATCTTACCTGCATGGAAATTTTTAGTAAGATCCTCTGTGACAATACAGATAAGGGATATTTTATCATCAAATTGTGTTCCGAGCAAACCAATGCCAGATCCGATTTTCTGCCTGAGCATATCCGCTGCTTCTTTAAGCTGATGAATGTCTTTGGTATCGAGTAATCCTGATACTACGGAAATGCTGTCGATCGTCTGTTTGCCTTTAATCAACTGAGCGATAACGTCTTTTAAATTTGCCCTCTCAAGTTCTTCGACGTGTTTTCTTAATTCTTTATTATCATTGTGTAATCTATCGATCTTCTCAGGAACCTCAGAAATTTTCGTATTCAACTGCTGCTGGAGCACATGCAGGATAAGTTCGTGCTGTTTTACAAATTCAAAGGCATATAATCCGGTCACCGCTTCGATCCTGCGAACACCTGCTGCAATTGAGCTTTCAGATATTATTTTGAAGAATCCGATATCCCCTGTGCGCTGGCTGTGAAGACCTCCGCAGAGTTCCAAGGAGTAATCCCCTATTTCGATTACCCGTACTTTCTTCTCATATTTTTCCCCAAAAAGTGCCATTGCACCTTTTTTTCTTGCGTCATCGAGATTTTCGATTGAGTGATTGACCGGAATGTTCGTCATGATCTTCTCGTTTACAAGAAGTTCTACTTTATCAAGTTCGTCCTGTGTAACCTGCTGAAAATGAGTGAAGTCAAAACGGAGTCTGTCCGGTGCAACGTGTGACCCTTTTTGATGAAGATGGGTTCCGAGCACCTGCCTAAGTGCAGCATGAAGGAGGTGGGTTGCAGTGTGATTTCGTGCGATATTTCTTCTTCTTTCAAGGTCAACAAGCGCTTTGACTTTTTTGTCTGTTATTGTGCCTTTGACCAGCTTGCCAAAGTGAAAGATCACGTCATTCTGCTTCTGCACGTCCTCGATTTCGATCTCAAATTCATTATTGAAAATCTTTCCCGTGTCCGCAACCTCACCGCCGGATTCTGCATAGAAAGGAGTCTTGTTTAAAACAAAAACCGTATTGTTGTCCTCATCGACATAGTAGTGCTCGATCACACAATTAGCAGCATCATTTTCATAACCGACAAATTCGCTTTTGTGCTCTGCAGGAATATTGAGTTTTGAGAAGGAATCGCTTTGTCGAACGAATTTCGCATCTTCACGAGCCCGGTTCTTCTGGGCTTCCATCTCTTTATTAAATCCCTTTTTATCAACTTCAAGTCCTTTTTCCTTTGCCATGAGTTCTGTAAGATCAAGAGGGAAGCCGTATGTGTCATAGAGCATGAAGGCATTTTTCCCGGATATCACAGTGCTTGTTCCAAGATTTTCCACAATGTCGTTGAATCTATTGATGCCCATATCGAGTGTCTGATTAAAGCGTTCTTCCTCGGCATTGATAGCCATCTTAATATGCACTTTTTTTTCAATTATTTCCGGATATTGCTCTCCAAGAATTTCGCAAACTGTACCAACGAGTTCAGCAAGGAAAGGTTTGTGTATATTTATTATTCTTCCGAATCTGGTTGCTCTACGCAGTATTCTCCTAATGACATAACCTCTTCCCACATTTGAAGGAAGCACACCATCTGCGATCGCAAATGTCAATGCGCGGATATGGTCGGATATGACGCGGAATGCGTGTTTTTCATCTTGAAATTTGACCTGAGCTATTTTTTCGATATGCTTAATAATCGGCATGAAGAGATCTGTTTCATAGTTGGTGGTTTTTCCTTGAAGAATCGCCACAAGACGCTCAAAACCAGCGCCTGTATCCACATGCTTTTTCGGAAGATCGATAAGTTCGCCGTTGTTCAATCTGTTGAATTGGATAAATACAAGATTCCATATTTCTACATAACGTCCGCATGAACCGTTCACCTCGCAGCGGTGATTCGGGTCATCCTTTTGTGAGCAGTGTTCGACACCTCTGTCATAAAAAATTTCGGAGCACGGACCGCAGGGACCTGTATCTGCCATCTCCCAGAAATTGTCTTTATCTTCGAACTTGAGTACGCGATCCGGATCGATGTCTGTTACTTTATTCCACAATTCAAAGGATTCATCGTCTTCATAGTGCACTGTTGCGTAGAGTTTGTCTTTAGGTATTTTCCAAATAGAAGTCACGAGTTCCCATGCCCATTCGATAGCTTCTTTCTTGTAATAATCACCAAAGGACCAGTTGCCGAGCATTTCAAAGAAGGTGTGATGATATTCATCTTTCCCCACTTCTTCGAGATCGTTATGTTTGCCTCCTGCTCTCAGGCATTTTTGGCTGTCCACCGCGCGCGTGTAATCTCGAGAACCTGTTCCCAGGAAGATATCCTTGAATTGGTTCATTCCTGCATTGGTAAAAAGAAGTGATGGATCGTTGATCGGCACAAGTGGAGCGGACGGAACTATCTCATGTTCTTTTGCGGCAAAGAAGTCTATAAAACTTTTTCTAATCTCTGAACTAGATAGCATGGGAGCGATATCCTTTTTCGGGGTATAGAAAAAGCAGTTCAGCTACTGTCAAGAAAAACAATGGCATGCCAGCGTAGTTCCCAAAAAATTTGACAAATAACAGGGTGCTTAAAAATGTAGCGAACTCAGGGCCAGTAACTCAGTGGTAGAGTATCGCCCTTTTAAGGCGAGAGTCGAAGGTTCGAATCCTTCCTGGCTCACCATTTTTATCAGTAATTTTTGAGGCCCCATCGTCTAACGGTTAGGACTCAGGATTTTCATTCCTGCAATAGGGGTTCGATTCCCCTTGGGGTCACCATTTTGGGCTTATCATCAAAATATTCTGTAAGTGCCTGATAATGGGAGAGGTTAGGGGTGTTCGATGACCATTAGGTCCAACTCCAATCCTTCAGGGAATAGATGTATAAAACCTTGAATTTATCAATGGATTTCAGCTTGATCTTCCTGTCATGGACGTCTTGGCCGAACCCTCCGTTAATTCGTAACTCTATAACACTTTCCTTTTTGCTTTCAAGCTTTGTAATAGCTGTTGAATATTTGTTTATGCTTTATCTGCTGCTTCTCTTTCTCATTGTAGATTCTCTTGAGTTCATTCTCGAAGATGGTGACAACGTTTGGGTTTTGGGGGCTAGTGAAATATTTGCATAACTTACCTTACATATGGAAGATATAAACAAAAAGATGGGGTGAGAAAAGATGCGTTAATCGGTCTACCACAGGGTATTTACAGAGAAACCGACCTCAAAAAAACACTGGAAATTCTCGAAGCAACTTTTGCCAGTACGGAGTCTCCAAGACTAAGTCGTTTGATTGGAATTTCTTTGCGCAAACTCAGGTAAAATTATCCAAATTCCAGATAAATTTCGAACTTTGAAACAATTTTTTTAAGACAATAATAAAAAAGGACCGAATTTCTTCAGTCCTTTTTTCGAAAATGTGAAGAGGAGAAAATGTGAGATGGCGATGTGCCGAAAAAGTGCAATAGCGAAAAAGAAAAATGTTCAGAAAATCATTTCGAGGATTCAAACGTCCATTTCGAGGAAGTTCTGATCATAGTAACAAGCATAGCAATTATGTGATCATATTTATCAAAGAGATCTTTATAAGTATTATCATCTATATAATCGCAATTTATTGAAAATTCTAACCAAACTTGTGTTTCTGCTGCCTCTCCTTCTGAATCTGATAACTTGGAAATAAATGCCTTTTCATATCTTCGTTTACGGAATGCTTCAGCAATATTGGATGAAACAGACCGAGAACTCCGCCTGATCTGATCGGTCAATGAATATCTCTCTTCTTTGGGAAATGATTTAGTGATTTTGAAAATCTCCATCGCCGTATCGAATGATAGCCTGAAAACTTCTAAATCTTGGTGTGTTTGTATTTTCAAATCTCCTCCTTCAAATTATTCTATTTATTACTAGTATATCCTAATTTATAACCTCGCCACTTCTCATTTTCTCCCCCTCGCCTTATCTCAAATTCTTTATATGCCCTTTTCCAACTCCTTTAACCTTGCACCCTAATTTCAGATATTTCTTTATTTTTTCATCAGAAAGGAAATTCGAGCAATCAATAATGAGGGGAGTTCCCTCTGACATCTTTAAAACTTTCTCCGGCTCGAGTTCCATGTATTCAGAATGCCCCACTGCGAATATTATCACATTGGTTCCTTTTAATGCTTCCTTTAGAGATTTTTGAATTGGAATATTTTCCATTTCCGGCCAATATTCCACATAAGGATCATGCGTTTTGACTATTGCCCAGTTCTCATTTAAAAATTTAATCAATGTTTCGGAAGGTGAATGACGCGTATCACCAAGGTCTTCGAGATATGAGACCCCCAGAACAGCAATCCTCACATCTTTTAACTCGGAATACTCTTCTTTAATCAAATCGATCGTGTGGAGCGGCATGGTGTCGTTTATATTCACGGAATTGATAGCAATGTTCAGCTTTTCATCAATATGGAAGATAGCATCCATTGCCCAATTAGCCAGCACCGGATCTTTTGTGAGACAATAGCCACCGACTCCAAGACTCGGACGAAGTAAGTTGTCATGTGTTCCTTTGCGTTTACGTATCGCTGCACGCACTTTATGGATATCTACCCCTATTTTTTCTGCACATTTTGCCCATTCAAGGGTAAGCGCTATATTCGTAGCACGATAGGAGTTTTCCATCACTTTAGAAAGCTCTGATGCATTAGTGTTGTCTAATTCAGTAAGAGGATATTTCTCAGTATCGAGAATATTGTTTAAAAACTCACGGGCAACATACTTGCTCTTTTCGTTCACCCCCGAGAAAACACGCCAGAAATCCCGGATTGAACTTACGTATTTTGCACCCGGCATGACGCGTTCATAAGAATGGGCGATCAGCGGGGGAGTCTTTTTTATATCTATTCCTCGTTTTGTGAACTCTTCTTCAACAACTGGTTTTACAACATTTTCGCAAGTTCCGGGTGGGACTGTTGTTTCTACAAGAATGAGACACTCGGGCGAGATATACTTACCAAGTGTCTTCATCCCATCTCTGAAAGCAGACATATCGCAATACCCCTGAGATGCATCTCCAAAAGCGGGCTTTGTAGCGTCAAGCTGAATATCAACGACCACAATATCTGCAACTTTATAGGCATAATTGAGCCATGTTGCGCGAAGTGTCTTCTTCTCTACGACAGTTCTGTGGAAGATCTCAGGTACTTCGGCATCAGAAGAACTCACCGGTGGAACTCCAGTATTAATAACAGGCACTTTCCAGAAAGAGCGTGCAGAAGCTCTTTGTTGTCCGTGAACGAAATATAGGAATTTCCCATTTTCATCAACAGCATCTGCAACAACCGCAGCCATGACACATCCGACAAAGCCCATGCCCTGGACTGCTACGATTTTCCGGCCCAGCTTTTTCTGTTCACCTGTAATTTCTTTTAGTTTTTTTAATTCTAATACTGATTCGGCATCAGTTGGGATTTGGAACTCTGTTCCGTTGGGTGATATTGAAATATTTTTCATAGATTACTCCGTAATAGGGTTTTGGATTATGGGTTTTTGGTTTATGGTTCTATAATTTGCTTATTCTTGAATTGATTAATTTATACAATTTCTTTGAAATTATCACACATTTATCAACAATATCATTCTTGATTGCTTCTGTAATATATCCTATCTTGTATGCTATTTCTATCTGGGTTTGTATTTCTGCAGATGAACCTTTTGCAATATTGAAGTATCTGATGCTAAGAGGATTTGATCCACTCTCATCACCTTCAGATATATTACTTGGAACACTAACTGCTGCCCTTCTAATTTGGCTTCTTAGATCATAATCGTTAGCAAATTTACCCGAATTTGTAATCTTATAAATATGGAGGACTAATTCCATAGACAACTGCCACACTTCGAGTTCCCGAAAATTACCCATAATTATCTAATCTTGTGTTTAATTAGAACCATATACCATGTACCCTTTACCTGTTACCATTTAATATTTCAACTCAATCCCGGAATATAAATAATTCTTAACCTTATCATCTTTATTCTCATATTCATATCTGAGATGAAACTGTAATTCCGGAGTAAAATTATAATGTATTGAAGTAACGATGTTTTGTTTTCTGCTTATTTCACCCGCTAAAAATTCAGTATTGGGCTGCGGTTTGAAAGGATCATTGCTTATACTGCCCTGCTGCATGTTAGAATAAAGTATTTTACATTCGAGACCAGGTAATAAATAATGGGCTTGAATCGCTAAATTCAACTGATTAGATCCATTAGGATATCCAAGTAACTGATCTCTGTGACTATAAGTTAAATCTCTTCGGTGACAATATGTCCTCGGACCAACTGCAGTTCCTTCAAAAGTAATATTTAATGGAATTTTTTCAAATGAATAACTTACGCCAAGTTGTTCAGCGAATCCGGACAAATATTTATTTGTAGTTAATCTACTCAACTTTATATCATCAATAAATAAATTATTATACACCATGACACCTTTAAATGGCATATAGCTCGCCATAATGAAAGCATTCACATTATCTCTTGATTGATTTGCGAAATCAACAAGCTTGTACATAATTAATGGAGTTGAATATGAAATATCAAAATTTCTATCACCATAAATAGAGCATTCACCAATGGTTAGAGCTAATTTATCTGTCTGATAAGATAGCATTTGCAGCGCATAAGATTTTGATTCATATTCTGTTTCATTTTTCAGACTATCCGGAACTAATTGGCTATATAAAGATAAGTATGAGAAATCACCGAACTGTTTTGAAACTTTTATATATGGAAAAGGTGAAATATCCTTGTTGAGAATGATTGAAGAAGTTATTCCCTTGCCAAGCTGAAAATTTCCATATCCAATAGAAAAATTTAATAAATTTGTTTGTAAAAAGCACTCAGTCTCAATCTCTACCTTTTCAGGATTTTCCCAATTATCAGAAATGAGTTGCGCAGAATCCGCTCGAGTAAAATATGTATCACCAGCATAATGTCCTTTACGGAATACAGAAAATAATCCTATATTCTCCGATATATTACCTCCAAATTCTAATCCATAATATTTAAGCAAGCGATGCTTATCATCAGTATCTGATTTTAATATATCATAATCAAGTCCAATGATTCCAGAAAGAAAAACACTAAAGTTATTATTGTTATAAGTTATTAATCTATTTTTATGCGAATGATTTGTGAATATCGAGATGAAAGATTGTGGAATTTTTTTTATCGGGTAAAGTGCTGATTCAAAGCCGTCAGAACTATCTAGTGAAAGTCTTTTTAAATGATATTCAGCAAGTTTCTTATAACTTACAGCAACATCCAATGAAAGCATGTGGGTAAGCTCATTGATAATCTCATCATGATATTGAGGATAAACGGAAGTTAACTTTTCTGTATAACCCAAGCTTTGGGTTGCTTCTAAAAATGGATAGACCGGATCATCTGGTGGGATGATATAGTCTGCGATTGCGATGGACATAAAGATAGCCATCAATAATAAAAGTAATACAAAGAATTTTTTACCACCGATAAACACCGATTGTATTTTATTTAAATATTTCATGTTTAGAGTATTATTTAATAAACTAGTCTTTGAAATTCTAACCGTTCTAAGTGACCAAAATTTAATAAATATCCAACCTTTATTTTACTTGCTTGTAGATAGTTCAACAACTGAGCTTTATGTATGTTTTCTAAATGACTTGTTACTTTCAACTCAAGAATAATTTTGTCTTGAACTAAAATATCTGCGTAGTAATTTCCTACAATTTCATCTTTATAATATACAGTAAGAGATGCCTGATTAATTGCATCAATCTTATGACTGCTTAACTCAACCATCATTGCATTCTCGTAAACTTTCTCCAAATAGCAATTTCCAAGAGTATTATAAACCTCAAATGCACAACCAATAATTTTATCCGAAAGTTCCTTCTCATAAATCATATTTATTTATCGGTGTTATCAGTGGTAAGTTCTTTCAAAACGCATTTAATTTCGATTTCCTTCTAAATACTTTCATTAAAATAATTTTAATATCAAGCCAGAAAGTCCAATTTTCCATATACTACAAATCAAACTCTATTACTAAAAAATTCCTTTATTTTCTCAGATACATACTTAACTTCTTCCTCTTTTAATTGTTCGGACATTGGTAAAGAGATAACTTCATTAGACAACTTTTCTGTTACTGGGAAATCTCCTATTTTATAGTTTAAGTAATCGTACGCTTTTTGTAAATGACACGGTATTGGGTAATGAATACCTGTTTCTATTCCATTTTCTAGTAGATAATTCCTTAATTCATCTCGCTTTTTCGTTCGAATAACAAATAGATGATATACATGCTTTACTCCCTTCATTTCTTCAGGAAGTAATATATTTTTACAATTAGATAAATATTTTCTAAATAAATCAGCATTCTTTCTTCTGATCTTTGTCCATTCTTCCAAATATTTAAGTTTTACATTGAGTATGGCTCCCTGTAAGCCCGACATTCTGTAATTATGACCAATTACATCGTGATAATATTTTCGTGACATTCCAATATTCTTTATCATTTTCAATCGTTCATATAATTTTTCATCATTAGTTACAATCGCTCCCCCTTCTCCATATGCTCCAAGATTTTTTCCACAATAAAAACTGAAGCACCCACAAATACCAAAATTGCCGACATATTTGTTTTTATATTCTGCAAGATGAGCTTGTGCACAATCTTCAACAAGATATATACCATGTTTATCTGCAATTGCTTTAATTTCTTCAAGTTTTGACGGTTGACCATATAGGTGTACTGTAATAATGGCTTTTGTATTTGTAGTTATTGCATCCTGAATTTTGTTAACATCAATGTTATAATACTCACTTTTGCAATCAACAAAGACCGGAATAGCGCTGGTTAATGTAACCGCAAGAGGTGTTGAGAAAAAGGTATTAGCGGGAACAATTACTTCATCACCTTGCGCAATATCAAGAGCCATCAAAGATGCATGAAGTGCAGCGGTTCCAGAATTTACTGCAATACAATACTTCGCATTATGTGCTTTTGCAAAATTTTCTTCAAATTCTTGTACATAATGACCATCTGCAAAGGCGGAATCTAATAAAACATTTTGTATTGCCTTATCAATTTCTTCTTTGATTGACAAATATTGTGATTTTAAATCTAAAAATTTAACTTTCATTGTTTAAAAGATAGCAAGCAGATTACACACCCTAATGGAATAAAAAAAAGAAGAAGCATTCCATAGGGCAGGCACCGATTTTACTTCGTAAAATCATCCCTCTCAAGAGGGGATTCTCCTATAATAAGAGGAGTACGGCTTTAGCCGGGAGGTGTGTCATTTAATTCTCTTTCTTTAATCCAATTCTATATACCATCTAAAACATCAACCATATTATGTTTTACATCTATATCTTTAAATCGTAAGAAATTGAATCCCAAACTCTCCAATTTCTTTTGTCGTGAACAGTCATTTTCACCTTTAAATTTATGGCTTTCTCCATCTATTTCTATGATTAGATTTAATTTTGGGCAGAAAAAATCTACTATATAATTATCAACTGGTTTCTGTCTGTGAAAATCGCAACCTTGAATTTTGCCTTGCTTTAGTTGATTCCACAATAACACTTCTGGAAGTGTCATATCTCTGCGAAGTTTTCTAGCTAATTTTTTTAGTTTTGGGTTGTAGTGAACTTTGTTCATATTTTATTACACACCCCGATTTTACTATGAGAAGATTCGGGAAGCCACCGCTCTTATTATTACACACCCCACGACTAAAGTCGCACCCCTCTCAAGAGGGGATTTTTTTATTTGAACAAATAATAAATTTGTACTGATCGGGATTGCTATGGTCATGAACTTGGTCTCCATATGCTAACAATACAACTTCTTCGTCACCAATATTTTCGAAGCTATGAGCATATCTTGGGGGGACAAGTATCCTATCCAAATTTTCTTTATTACAATCCAGTATGTACTCCTCGATTTTCTTTGATTCGATGTTTTGAATCAGAACTTTTAGTTTACCCTTCATGACACAAAAAATTTCATTTTTACTATTATGATAATGATTTCCTCGTATATCTCCAGATGCAATTGTCGAACAATATATTTGTCCTTTAAAATTCAACAATTTTTCATCTTCTCTAAGAAATTCTATTAAAAACCCTCTTTGGTCCGAATGCTTGGGGATAGAGGTCAGCTTCATTTCTTATCCTTATAAAACTTAATCATCTCATGCATGCTCTTACTGAGAACATGTTTAGGTCTCCAAGATATTCGATTATTAATCTTCTCCGTAGAAATTGCATATCTTACGTCTTGCCCCCATCTATTTTCAACAAATTGCAAGTTGGGCTCGATACCCATTGACTCATAAACCATATTGACAATTTCAAGATTTGAATATTCTATTCCTGAACAAATATTAAAAATTTCATTATAACAATTATTTTCGATCAAACTGAAAATTGCTTCACAATGATCTTTTACATGGATCCATGATCTTATATATGATCCGTCTCCATGTATAGTCATTTTTCTATTATTTAGAGCGCTTTCAATAGTTTTTGGTATTAATTTTTCAGGATACTGATGCGTTCCATAATTATTGCTACATCGTGTAGTTATATAGTCAATTCCATAAGTGCGGTTGTAGGCAATTAAAAATTTTTCTGCCGCTGCTTTTGTTGCGGAATATGGATTGCTGGGTCTTAAAATATCTCTCTCATTAAATTTGCCATCGATAGTATCTCCATAAACTTCATCTGTGCTGATCTGAACAAAAACAGGTCGATCAAACTTAGCTTTCATTCTAATATGCTCGAGTAAATTATGAACTCCATGAACATTTGACCTAAAAAATATTTTGCTGTTTTCGATAGAATTATCTACAAAGCTTTCAGCAGCAAAATTAACAAGATAATCAGATTTAGGGATATTCGAAATATCACAAATATCTTGTTTCCAAAAATCGTAATTTTTGTGGCTTTCAAAACCAAGATTATCCCATGAAACATAGGTCATTTTATCAATATTTAAAACCGTATAGCCCTTTGATAAAATTAATTTTATGAAATGACTTCCGATGAATCCACAACCACCAGTAACAATAAAATTATACATACTATATCCTTTACTTTTTTATTACTTTTTTATTTAATAATTCATACTCTTTCCCACAAAAACATTTTGCAATATTTTCATGAAACACTAATTTTCGTCCGCATTCACAAACATACCCATGTATTTTTGCGGGATTACCATATACTAATGTATAATCCGGAACATCTTTAGTTATAACAGCTCCAGCACCGATAAATGAATATTTCCC
>Ga0222696_1000097_pt1 | contig 63769 bp, 58 predicted proteins | sample AntAcemetage1400_FD_179817 | JGI IMG/M metagenome (GOLD analysis project Ga0222696, IMG submission 179817) | Saline water microbial communities from Ace Lake, Antarctica - #1400 | ecosystem: Environmental > Aquatic > Non-marine Saline and Alkaline > Saline | place: Antarctica: Ace Lake... | reverse complement strand
GTTAATTAAAAAACAAAACCAATATACAATTACACGGATTACTCTGATTGATCCCCTCGCCTCGGCCCCTTTTTTGTCCACTAATTACACTAATTTACACTAATTGCTTCCCTCGTAGCGAAGCGGAGACATCGAACATTTATGTGAGATGCCTTGCCTCGCCCCCTTTTTAGAACTACTAATTTCGCCCCCGATTACAACTTCGGGGCGGAGAAATTACGCGAATTTGAAATGCCGTTGAGCAGCCTGCCCGCCATAGTGCTTGTGCTCGCATCCCGATTATTTCGGGGCATCCCGAACGTGATTCGGGGCTTTAGCAACGGCTGGTACTTGGTCATTGGATATTTTATTTGCAATTATTGTCCCGATCCTTCTTATTTAATGTGGTACTAAATCATTGATTTATTAAGTAATATTGAACCGGCTATCTTGCGGGAATTTTTAAGCGGCCGTAACAAGTCCTGATTAACGCGCATAAAAAAACATTTGACGGCGGTATGACCGTGGTTATACCATAAAATTATGAAAACAGCTATCTCAATTCCAAATCAGGTGTTTTTGAGGGCAGACAAGTTTGCTCGCCTCCGCAAGATGACGCGCAGCGCATTGTTCACGATCGCGGTAGACGAGTACATTCAGCATCACAGGCAGGATAACGTTACCCAAAAATTGAACGAGGTCTATGCGAAGGAGGATTCTTCTCTTGATTCCGTTCTTGGGAAGCTTCAGGCGCGATCGCTTCCTAAGGAGGATTGGTAATGAAGCGTGGCGAAATCTGGTGGGCAGCCCTACCGGAACCGACAGGTTCTGAACCAGGTTTCAGGAGGCCTGTCGTTATTATTCAAGCCGACGAATTCAATCAAAGTAAAATCAACACCGTTGTATGCGCCAGCATTACATCCAATCTTAATTTAGCCGAGGCTCCGGGGAATATTCGTCTTGCTGCTCGATCATCGGGTCTGCGCAAGCTATCGGTTGTGAATATATCCCAACTGATCACTGTCGATAGGCGTTTTCTTTTAAAGAAAGTCAAGACTCTTGACCACCAGAGTATGAGCCAGGTTGACGAAAGTTTGCGACTCGTCCTTAAACTATAAGATCGTCGAGACCTCCCGGCAGGCCCGGTTTATGATTCCGATGGCGATCTCGTTCGGCTACGGCATTCTCTTCTCCACCGGGATCACGCTCCTCCTGGTCCCGTCTCTCTGCTGGATTCGGGAGGATATAACGGGGTTCTTCCGGAGAAGATTCTCCCGATCCCGGGAAGAAGGAGGAATACCGGAGAGTCAATCCGACTCGTGATAAAATTATTCGTGACACTTTAGCTCTTTGAAATTATTTTTATCCACCACCGACCTTGTGTCGGTGTAGATATGACTGGGAACTAATTCGCTGGATCTCATCCCCCCCCCACCTCCCGCGCCGCTGGCGCGGGAGGCGGGGGGAGTTATGTGTGGATATATTTGGTGATCAATCACATATCCACCGACACAGGGTCGGTGGTGGATTTTTTCAAAGCACTAAAATGTTAAAATTATTCAAGTAATTAAAAAAAATCAATGAAAGAAACCTTAACTTATTTCGCGGTTTCGCTGTCGCGAACCGCATAATTCATCAAGGAGGAATACTGTGCCCTCATTGCCGAAAGAAGTGAGTAACGCCTGGGAGAATCGGGAAGGTCCCATCATACTGTCGACCGTGAGCACGGATCAGGTCCCCAATGCCATATACGCTACCTGTGTGTCCAAATTCAACGAAGATACCATAGTGGTAGCGGATAATTTTTTTTCCAAGACACTGGATAATATCCTTGCCGGCAGCAAGGGATCGATTCTGTTTATAACTAAAGATGGAAAAGCTTATCAGATTAAAGGAAGCATTAAATATCTCAAAGAAGGGGTTATCTTTGAAGATATGAAAAAATGGAATCCGAAAGAGCACCCTGGCCGGGCTGCCGCGGCACTGAAAGTTGAGGAAGTATATACGGGAGCAGAGAGATTACTATAGTTTCATCAATGCCACTTGAACTATAGATACGTGGCATGTTGGACATGTCGAAAGGACGAAATTGTGATAGGGGTGTATTATGTTGGCTCTCGTGAAAAAGCCCCATATTGAGATTTCAATCAATGGCGAGAATGTTGCGGAACTCGTCGACTGGATCCGCAAGAAGTATGATGTTGTGGTGCTGTCCGAGGAACCGGAGGAGGAGTTTGTCCCGATTGAGGGCACTCAGTACTGGCAGGAAATGGAGAAGAATCGCATTGGCAATCTGTTCGCGGGTGCCCGCCTGAAGGCCGGGCTGACGCAGACCCAGCTTGCGGAGAAGCTGGGTATTCGCCAGAACATGGTTAGTGACGTCGAATTTGCAGACTGCCCTCATACCGCTCTATTCACGACAGAACGGCCCCGATCGGCTTGTCAGGATTTTTTGGAATGATTCCGTATGTCCTCGTGGCAAAAGTTTAGCGCGACCAATAGCGTAATCCTTAGTAGCCATATCCTGACGATCGTCAGGATATGGCTACTAAGGATCGTATCGTGTCCAACTGTAAGCAGTTAAGCTAAATCTTCTTTTTGTGGAAGAATTCTCAGTTTCTTCATTCGCGAACGAAGTGTACTGGGATTTATGCCAAGCCGTTCTGCCGCTCCGCCGGGTCCGGCAATTTTTCCATGTAAATCCAGCAATGTGGTTTTTATATATTCAGTCTCCATCTCATCCAGGGTTAGATGAGTATGATTGGAAGGGACTGAAATATTAGTTGGTCCCGCGTTCTCCTGGAAAGGATGCATTCTCAGCTCCGGGAAAGTGATCGAATCACCCCGGGTAAGGATTAGAGCGCGCTCGATCAGATTCTGCAACTCCCGCACATTACCGGGCCAGTTATAGGCCTGCAGCCTCTTTAACGCGTCCGCGGGAATTGTCGGAATATCTTCCAGATTCATCTCCCGGGCTTTCCGTTCAACAAAGTATTGAACCAGCGATGGGATATCTTCCCGCCGCTGCCGGAGGGGGGGGATGTGGATGGGGAAGACGTTGAGTCTGAACCAGAGATCCTCCCGGAAGCGTCCTTCCCGAACCCTCTCCTCAAGATTACGATGGGTGGCGGCGATAACTCGGACATTCGCCGCGATGGTTTCGGTTCCGCCCACCCGCTCGAACTCTTTCTCCTGCAGGACCCGTAACAGCTTGACCTGAGCCTCCGGGGTAAGCTCGGCAATCTCATCTAAGAAGATGGTCCCATTCTCAGCCCGCTCGAAGCGCCCGCGTTTTCTCTCGAAGGCTCCGGTAAAAGCCCCTTTCTCATGCCCGAAGAGCTCACTGTCTAAAAGTGTCTCCGGAATCGCCCCGCACTGGACCCGGATCATAGATCCGTCCCGTCGGGAGGATGTCAGGTGGATAGCGTTGGCAATCACCTCCTTGCCGGTCCCGGTATCTCCCAGCAGGAGGACGGGGCTGTTGGACTGGGCCACCAGTCGGACCATCTCCATCACCCCGCGGAGGCCGAACTCGGCGCCTACTACCTGGGTTCCCGCCACCTGCTCCAGCTCCCGGGAGAGGGCCCGGTTATCTTCAGCCAGAAGGTTCTTTAGTTTTACTAACTCCTGATAGCGCCGGGCATTGCTCATTGCCAGGGCGATCGGTTCTTTGATGATTCCAAGGAGTTTAGCGTGTTCAGTGGTAAAGCGGTTCGGGCCGCGAGCCGAGATCCCCATACCACCGATTGTTTCTCCCTCGATGATAAGAGGAAGAGTGATCAGGGAGCAATCCCGTAGATCGGGGAAGTAGCGCTGGACCATGATAGGAGCATGAAGAGGGTCATTGTGGATCTCCACCAGAATATTTTTCAACTTGAGCTCTTCAATCTCCCGTCTCATCTCAGTATCGATCTTCACCTGTCGCAGTTCATCTCCCCATTCCGGAGAGGAGACTTCATCCCAGGCTTCAGCCAGGGCGGTAATATACATGTAATCCTGGGAGAAGTAATAAAGCCCGATGTTGTCGATGGGCATATAATCCCTCAGATAGCCCATCAAGCTGGAGAGGGCCGTCCCAATCTCCAGACTGCTGCTGATTCTGATAGTTGCCTCGTGGAAAAATCTATTCCGATCGATTTTCATGAGATCTCCTTCTTAGGTCAGAATTTTGTCTCGCAACTGATTGAACCGCGGATTACGCGGATTATGCTGATTAAAAAAATAATCCAGTCAGCCCTCGGTTTACCGAGGTTAAGTCCGTAGTCTATTGTCGAAGATGTCATTTGATCCGGCAATTAACTTGACGGACGGCTTCAGTCGAAAAACCTCAAAATAGTAAATTATGCGAAATATCGCATTATGCGATATTTCACAACTTGTTACGTTATATATCACACCTTATCAGTGAGTCAAAGGGAAAACTCGCTACAATTCTGGCATTTTTCAACCTGGCACGCCTTTTGCTTTAACTAGTAGATCATAACCAATACCAAGGAGAAATTGATGAAATGGGCAGAGATGATTCGAGTTCGTTCTTCAGCTGACGGCATTGCCGACCTCTATAGCGGTCTCCCGCAGGTAATGTCTGCTATTCGGAAGAAAAGGGATATAAAAGAAGCGTTATTGCTCATCCACGCGCTCTATGTGGGAGATCTGGCGGTTATCCTGATCTGGCAGGGATCCGGAACGCCCGGAAGATCCAACGAGGGTATCTGTCTGGCTAATAATTTTGAGGAATATGGAACAGTCGAGCACGCTGTCTGGCTGATTACCCCGTACGCTCTGGGGCCGAATTCCAATCCTTAATCATACTGGTGAAAAAGGAAATATAGATGAGAAGAACGAATATTTTATTATATTCCGTGGGATTCGCGGCTGTCAGTCTGCTTATTACGCCGCTCTCGGGAGCGGAAGATGGTGATGGATCCGGCCTATTGACATTGGAAGAAGCGCTCAGCTTGGCCGACAAGCAGAATCTTCTTCTTCAGGAGGTGCGCCAGGAGAGAGAGAGTGCCGAGGGCCGTGTGATCGCGGCTCGCTCGGCGGCGCTGCCCCATCTGAATCTACGGGGTCAGTATTTGCGCCAGGATGATGTCGCGACTTTCGATTTTGGCGGTGCTCCCTTTGAGATGGGCCGGAAAAACAACTATGAGGTTGCTCTTGAGGCCCGCCAGGTGATCTTTGCCGGGGGTGGGATCTTGTCCGGGGTTCGCCAGGCCGGGTTATCCGGGGACGCGGTGAACAGTCAGATAGAGTACAGCCGTTCCCAGATCGCCTACCAGGTTCATGCCCTCTTTAACGGTGTTCTCCTGGCAAAAGAAAACCTGGCTGTAACCAGTCAGGCGGTAGAACTGGCCCGCCAAAATTCCCATGATGTCCAGGCTCGATTCGACCAGGGGATGGCAACCAGATTCGATCTGCTCCGGGCTCAGGAACAGATTACTCGAACCGAGGCGGAAGAGATAGCCGCTAAAAATACCGTCCGCACCCGGAGAATCGAACTGCTGAAAGTACTCCAGCTTCCACTCACGGATTCCAGACGGATTGAAGATGAATTCATCTTTCAACCGGTTGAACCGGATGAGGAAGAGTCCCTGGCCCTGGCCTTGAATAATCGGCAGGACCTGGAGAAGACCCGGTACGAGGTAGAGGCCGAGAAGGAAGGGGTGATCGTCGCTAACAGCGACTGGTTCCCTAAAGTAGCTCTCTTTGGAGAGTACCGGTATGGAGACCCCACCCGGGAATTTGAAGATGAATGGGAGACTTCCTGGCTGGCCGGGGTTCGCCTGGAATTCTCAGTCTTTGACGGATTGCTCACGGCAGGCAAGACTCGGCAGCAGGATGCCCGGCTTCGTCAGTCTCAGCTTCGGGCCCAAAATCTGGAGGATATGATCAGGTTGGAAGTTACCCGGGCTATCTTCGACCTGGAGTCAGCCGGGGAAGTCGTGGGAGCGCGCCGGAAGAATCGGATCCAGGCGGAAGAATCCCTACGGCTGGCTCAGCTGGGTTACGAAGAAGGCATCGAACAGCAACTGGATGTACTGGACGCGCAGCTCTCCTTTACCCGGAGCCGGCAACTCTACGCCCGGGCAGTCTATCAATATATTATGGCCGGGGTGGAACTGGATCGAGCCATGGGGGTGTTGTTGAATGGCGCGCCAACTTCATAATAAACAAAAACTCAGAAGGAGTCTCAATTGATGAATGTAATTCAATCTATACAATGTTACCGAGGGGGGATCATTCGAAGAACCATCCTCCCCATTCTCCTCATCCTGGCTCTACTTTCCGGGTGCGGAAAACCCGAAAATGAGGATGTTGTCAGGGGAGTTCCCATTCAGCTGTCATCGTTGAGAACGCTGATCTTCAATGATTTAGCCATGGTCCAGGGTACCCTGGAATCAAAAAGTTTCGCGCTGGTTCCAGCCCGGATCGGAGGCACGGTCGAGAAACTTTTCGTGGATGAAGGAGACTGGGTTGAGATCAATCAGCCGTTATGTCTGATCGACCGGGAAAAACTTATCCAGATGGTAGAAACCCGGAAGCAGGAACTGGCCGTGGCCGAAAGCGCTCTGGAGGTCTCCCGCGCCCAGCTTGATAGCGCCCGGGCGGAGCTGAAGAAAGCCCGGAAAGATCTCGAGCGTTTCCAGCGACTGGTGAAGGATGCCGCGGTGACAGTCGATCGGTTTGAACAGATGGAGACGCGGAAGATAGGAGCCGATACCGCCGAAAAGGTGGTTACGTCTCAGATTAATCTAGCTCAGGCACGGGTCAGCCAGGCGCGCGCCTTATTAGCTATCGCCCGGCGGGATCTGGAGGATACCACTATCCGCTCTCCGATTGCCGGTACAGTCAGCCACCGTTTTTATGAATTGGGAGAGATGGCCGAGATCGGGAAGCCGGCGTTTCGGGTTGATGATACCGGGGTGGTGGAGCTCTCCGCGTATCTCTCCAGCAGTTATTATCCCCGGATACGACCGGGAGAAACTCAGGTCCTGCTTCGGGTCGCCGGAGAGGATGTGGGCAGCTACCCGATCTCCTATCGGTCCCCGATCGTGGATGAGAAACTCCGGACTTTTGAGATCAAGTGCCTGCTCCCCAATCCTCCCCTTTCGATTGCCCCGGGGATGATGGCCCAGGCTGAAATTCTCCTCGACAGCCGCGAAGGATCCGGAGTCCCGGACGGGTCGGTCCTCTTGCGCGGAGGGGAGACGGTTGTTTTTTCGGTGGAAGATGGCCGGGCTGTGGCCATCCCGGTCACCACCGGCTATACCACCGATGGAATGGTGGAGGTTATATCCGGGCTGCCGGAGACTCTGCGGGAAGTTGTTGTGAGGGGACAGAAGATGCTTGATGACGGAGATCGAGTCCGGTTGCTGAAGGAGGATTTTTAACCATGTTTCTCTCCGATGCCTCAGTCAAACGCCCGATCGCTATGGGATGCCTCATCATCGGGCTGGCCCTTCTGGGATTCAACGCCTATCGTCTGATGGGGCTGGAGTTGATGCCCAAGGTGGATATGCCCTTCATAACTGTTACGACCATCTATCCCGGAGCCAGCGCCGAGGAGATCGAGACTGATATAGCCAAGCGGATCGAAGATAAGGTTGTGGCCATCGATGGACTGAAACATGTGACCTCGTCATGCATGGAGAATGTCTGCCAGACCCTGCTGGAGTTCAATCTTGATGTTGATGTCGATATTGCCGCCACCGATGTCCGGGAGAAGATTGATCTGATCATGGATGATTTTCCCGTCGATGTCGAGGACCCCATTATTCTCAAGTACGATGTTAACGCCAAGCCCATTATTACCCTGGCTCTGACCGGTGATTTGCCGCTTGATGAATTATATGACTATGCCGACAATACACTACGAGATCGGATTTCGGTTCTCTCCGGTGTCGCCGATGTGACCCTGGTCGGCGGCGCCGAGCGTGAAGTCCAGATCCTCCTCGATCGGGATGGACTGGCATCGCGGGGTTTGACATCGCTGCAGGTGGTTGAGGCCGTCCAATCCGGCATCCGGACGATCCCTTCCGGGCGTCTTAGATCCCGGGGGATGGAGTATTCAGTCAAGTTCAAGGCGGAATATGATGATTTCAAAGATATTATGAACCTGCCGGTCGTCACTCAGGGCGGGCGGCGCTGCTATATCCGCGATCTGGCTGAAGTCGTGATGGGAACCGAGGAACTGCGCCAGCGGTCGGATCTGGATGGCTGCGCTTCGGTAGCCATTAAAGTAGTAAAAAAATCCGATGCCAACGCGGTAGCGGTTGTCAAACTGGTACGAGCGGCAGTGGCCCGTTTAGAGAATGAACTTCCCGGAGGGATGAAGCTGGTCTGGGTAACCGACGATGGGACCTTTACAGAAGCTACCAATATAAGCGCCTGGATCAATATATTCCAGGGCGTCCTCCTCACCGCCGGGATTCTCTTTATATTTCTCTATAGTTTTCGGGCTCTGTTGGTTGTAGCCCTGACAATGCCGCTGACTATCGTGATCGGACTTTTTTTTATGCACGCCCTCGGAATAACTCTGAATATGCCCACCCTGATCGCGATCGGGATGTCGGTTGGAATCCTGGTGACCAACTCCATCGTGGTACTGGAGGCTACCGTTAAACAGTTAGGGAAGACCGGCAATCCCAAAGAGGCTGCCCGGAAGGGGGCGGCGGAGACCTTCCTGGCAGTCCTGGCCAGTGCAGGAACGAATATGGTGGTTCTCTTCCCGATGTCAGCCATGACAAGTATGGTGGGGATGTTTACCAAGGCGTTCTCAATGACCTTGCTGATCATGACGGTGGTCTCTTTCTTTATCTCCTTTACTCTTACCCCGCTGCTCTGTTCTCTTCTGCTCAAAGCACCGGCACCGGGTCGTAAAAAACGCCTGCAGCGAATGGAAGATGGTTGGAATCGGGGATTTGATCAATTAAAAGAAGGATATGGAAAAGTCCTTGGTTTCTTCGCGAAGCGGAGATGGGCCGCGATTATTTTTGTGGCCGGGACCATAGGGTTGGTTATCCTTTCGCTGCAGACCGCTGAACGGATGGGAACCTCCCTGGGGGAAGATCCGGACAAAGGGGAGATATATGTCAAACTTGAATTCCCGACCGATTACTCCCTGGCCCTGAGCCGGGAGCGTCTTGTTCCTATAGTGGAGGAACTCCGTAGTATCCCCGAAGTGAAGCATGTCCTGACTACGATCGGAAAGGTCGATGGGAGTGAAGGACAGACTTCGGAGGGCGTCTATCTGGCCCAGGTCTTGCTCTGTCTATCCCAGAAGACCGAGCGGGATATCACTATTGCCGAACTCAGTGATCTTATCCGTCACCGATTGAAGGATACCCCGGATACCATTGTTACTGTCGCTGTGGCTTCGCTATTGGGCGGACAGCGTTCGCAGGTGGAGATGGAGATTGCCGGTCAGGATCTTAATACTCTGGATAAGTTGGCGTTAAAGACGGAATCTTTGGCCCGAGCGATACCGGGAATTATCGACCTTGATACGACCGTTCGCCCGGGCAAGCCTGAGCTGCGGATTACTCCCAACCGGGCGGTGCTCTCTGACCTGGGAATACCTGCCATTGCTCTGGGAATATCCCTGCGCGGCAATCTTGAGGGGATCGAGGCCGCGACCTTCAAGAAAGACGCGAGGAACTATGACATTGTGGTCAAATTCAAAGAAGAGGATGGCAAGGATCAGGTATCCGATTTTCTCTTCCCCGGAACTCCCGGGCGCCCTGTTACCCTTGAGACCCTGGCCGATCTGGAAGAGCGGTCCTCCCCGATCCAGATTATCCGCAAGGATAAACAGCGAATCTCAAAGCTCTTTACCGAGTTGAAGCCGGAACTCCCACTCGGAAAGGCGACTTCCAGTATTGGAGCGCTTGTGGATGAATCTGATCTGCTCCCGTCCGGTTATAGCTATCGGTTTGGGGGGATATTCGAGTTTATGACCGAAGGTCAAGCGGAATTGGCGGAAGCCGGATTGATATCCCTCATCCTGATCATACTTGTCCTCTCGGCTATTCTCGAGTCATTCCGCCAGCCGATTCTAATATTGGCGACCATCCCGGTAACTCTGATCGGGATGATCGGAGCCCTCTATCTGGGGGGGTTCAGCCTCAGTGTCTTTATTTTGATGGGGGGTGTAATGCTGATTGGGATCGTGGTCAACAACGCGATTCTGATCATGGATCAGTTCAATTTTCGGGTCTCGAAAGGAATTCCGCGCCATAAGGCCATGATCATGGCCTCCAAGGAGCGCCTCCGCCCGATCATCATGATTACGATCGCGGCGGTTCTGGGGATGCTTCCGCTGGCTTTCGGCCGGGGATTAGGCGCCGAACTGCGCCATGGAATTGGACTCGCCTCGGCCGGTGGTCTTTTGGTCTCCGGGATCTTCACCATCTTCCTTATCCCTATTCTCTACGATCTCTTCACCCGGAGAGGGAAGAAGATGAGGGGATTACATAATATCTCCCAGGAGTCGGAACCGGCTGGCCGCGGGAGTGAAAATCCATCAATTACTCCACGGATTAATGGCGGAGGCGAATAGTCGACAGATGAATGAGAACGCGGAAAATACAAGGCAGCACCTGCTTCAGGCAGCCCTGGAATGCTTTTCTCAAAACGGGTTCGCAATGACTTCAGTCAGTGAGATCGTTGCCCGGGCTCGGATCTCCAGACCGGTGATGTATTATTATTTCCACGACAAAAGAGATCTCTACCTGACTGTGCTTGAGAGGAGCTTCTCACTCTTTACGATCAGTTCTTCGATGATAGCGGCCCCTTCCCAGTCTCCGGGGGAGAAGTTACTCCAGGCGGCCCGTCATTACTTTACAGTGCTTCGCCTTCATAGAATGGAAACCAGGCTGGTTTTAATGGATCTGTTCGGCAGCGACCGGTTGTCTCTGGAGCTTGATCCGGGAGATCGTCTCAAACTGGAATTGGTAAAGATCGCCGATATTATCCAGGAAGGAATGGATAGGGGAGAGATAAGGCCAGGAGACCCGCTCAAAATCGCCACCCAACTCGTGGGTATAATCTACATGCAGCTTTACCTGCGGCTGCGGGGCGGTCAAAATCTTCCCCTCTGCCGACCGGAAGATACAGTAGATATGTTTATGGAAACAGTAACAATCCACGACTATCGACAATGATAAAATATACAATCAAGGAAGTGCCGGAAAAGTGGCTGATTATCATCACTTGCCGGGGTTCGGCACAATATGACGAGTTGCTATCAATGGACGCCCATGTGAGATCCCGAGCCAAAGATTTAGGTTATCATGCCATCTATAATTGCAAGAAGGCGATGGTCAAACTCACGGCTATTGAGTGTCATTGTTTGGTCGAGAAACTATCTCAGAACGGTCTCTTCAAGCCGAAAGTAGGGCTGGTTGTCCGTGAAATTACAGATACCTGTACCTGGTATCAGATGGCTGGATGGGACTTCGGATTGGTGGTCAGTTTTTTTACCGAATTTGAGGATGCGTACCAATGGGCTACCCGACAATGATAAAATCTCAAGAATGCAAAGGAGTCAGTTAATGAAAATACTGCTGGTTTATCCGGAATATCCGGTGACGTTCTGGAGTTTTAAGTACGCGCTGAAGTTTGTCTCCAAGAAAGCGACATCACCTCCGTTGGGGCTGCTTACGGTCGCCGCCCTTCTCCCTCCAGAGTTTACGAAAAAATTGATCGATTTGAATGTTTCCTCTTTGGAGGACGTGGATATCGAATGGGCTGACTATGTATTTATCAGTGCCATGGCTATCCAGCGTGAATCCGCGGAAAAAGTGATTTCCCGCTGCCGGGAGCTGGGAGTAAAGACCGTCGCGGGGGGGCCGCTTTTTACCGCCAGTCACTCTGATTTTTCAGAGATTAATCATCTCGTACTTAACGAGGCGGAAATTACACTTCCCATCTTCTTGAATGATCTGAAAGCCGGGGGCGCGCGTCATATCTACACGACCAAAGAGAGCCCGGAGCTGAATGATACTCCGCCGCCTCTCTGGGACCTGATCGATATGAAGCACTATTCAACCATGAATATTCAATACTCCCGGGGGTGTCCCTTTGACTGTGATTTCTGTGATATCGGGGTGCTTTACGGTCACCGGGTACGGACCAAAAGCCGGGAGCAGATGCTGGCGGAACTGGATGCTATTTACTCCCGAGGCTGGAAGGGGGCGGTGTTCATGGTTGATGATAATTTTATCGGAAATAAAGGAAAATTAAAGAGAGAGATCCTTCCAGCCATAACCGAGTGGATGGAGAAGCGAAATCATCCTTTTGTTTTCAACACCGAGGCCTCAATCAATCTGGCCGATGATGAAGAATTGATGAGGGGGATGACCGCGGCCGGTTTTGATACGGTTTTTATCGGAATTGAAACTCCTGATGAGAATGGGTTGGCGGAATGTGGCAAAATTCAAAACAAAGATCGAGATCTGGTTGCCTGCGTCAAGAAAATCCAAAAATTCGGGTTGATGGTTGCGGGCGGGTTTATCGTGGGTTTTGACAGCGACACCCCATCCATCTTCAATCGCATGAGCGCCTTTATCCAGGAGAGCGGGATAGTAACCGCCATGGTGGGTATATTGAACGCCCCGCTTGAAACCAGGCTATATAAACGCCTGGAGAAGGAGGGGAGGATCATCGAAAACATCACCGGAAATAATACTGACCTGAGCCTGAATTTCATTCCCCGGATGGACCGCGAAACGCTTATCGAGGGATACAAATCCATTGTCAATTCCATCTATTCGTCGAAAGATTATTATAAAAGAATTCGGATTCTCCTTCGGCAGTACCGGCCCGTCCCACATGGAATAACACCGATTAGACTCAATGAAGTAGGAGCGTTGGTAAAATCTATCTTTCGATTGGGAATCACGGAGCCGAAGAGAAGACACTACTGGGGGCTGTTCTTCTGGTCGATCTTCAGACGCCCGAAGCTATTTCCCATGGCGATAACTTTCGCGATCTACGGCTTTCATTTTCGAAAGATTATTGAAGAATATTAAGCAGGCTAATCATTTTATCAAAGAGGTGATCTGCTCTCAGCTTGGAATACTTTCTTGAGGTAATACGGCTCAATGACCGGCAGACTGATTTACGCCAAGGCGATAATTGTAGTAATGGTGATGACTTCTCTGTTACTAACGGGAGAAGATCAAGGAGTAGGGGGGGAGATCAGTAATATCGGGTTGGGCCATTTTACCGGCCGGGCACTCTCCCCATCTTTATTGCTTCGGCCGGGGATCGCCATGGTTCACATGCCGGTGAAGCTAAAAGGAACCTGGACGATCGGGCTGGAAGGTTCCTGGGGGAACATCTGGAACGATGAGCCGGGATCTTATACAATTGACTGTGAATTAATCCGGGTAGAACCCAGGCTGACTTATACCCTTCTGAATCACTGCGAAATAGGAGTCTTCTTTCCAATCTCAGGACGGATCGGCGGCTTCGCTGATGATTTTATCGAAGGTTTTCATGAATTTCATCAGCTCCCTAATGCGTCCCGGGCAAAATTTCCCCGCGACCGATGTTTGATCGAAGTGACGAATAAAGATGGAAATCGCATTGCCCTTGATGGGAATTCTTGGGGGATCAACGATTTGCCTGTCTTTGCTTCCGTTTTGCTGACTGAAGGAACAACCCTATGGCCGGCGGTATCCGGCCAACTGACGATCACTGTACCGGTTGGAGAAGAAGACGAACTGCAGGGTTTGGGAACCCCGGTTTATGAGATCGGTACAATGCTTTCCAAACGACTGGGGGCAAGCCGGTTTGTCGTTTGTCTTGGAGGTAGTCTCTCTTATTGCTCTAAAAAAGAGTTAATTCGGATCCCGTTACGCGAGATAATATATAACGGCCTGATGGCAATGGAATATCAGTGTGGATCCGGTTTTTCTGTTCTGGCCCAGTATTTCATTAGTTCTCCGCCGGCACGAGATTTCTATGAACTCTCCGAACCGATTAATGAACTAAATCTTGGCTTTAAGTGGCGTTTGACCGAATCCCTTCTACTGGAAATGAGTGTAATGGAAAATTTATTCAATTACAGAAACAGTACAGACATAGGAATGAGTTTTGGTCTGACTCAATCGTGGTGACCTGATCTTATGGAGAACGCGACTTTCAAAAAAGAGTCCCGGAACTAAGATATTGTGGTGCAATCTAACGAAGGAGAGAAGTGGCGCCAGGTGCGGATTTCATAGTTTTCCAGCACCGATTCGAGAAGATAGCCCCTGATCACAAGTAGTAGTTTTTCAGTGCGTGGTTGCGTTTGGTACCAGTGGATAATTCTTCCCACCACCGGTTCGAATCCCCTCCCGGCCAGTTCCAACGGCCCGATCTCATCGATTATGAGCCAGCCAGGTCTCCGAAGAAATGTCCGACGGAGAAACATCCGCGCTTGTTTAAAGGCTTCGAGGTAAAAGCAAAAACGACCTACTTGCAAGAGTTCACCTTTAAATTTGTTTCCGGTGGCCTGGAGGGGATGTATCTGGCGCGTTTCCAGATCGTAGAACATTCGAACCCGATTTATGTCCGGGGCAGTATGCTGGCAACATCCCGCTGTCCTAAATTTTTGCCGTTCAATTTGCATTCCCTATTTGACAAATCGTATTCAGGATATATTATCATAAACCAAAAATTCATAGTGCTCTTTTAGCTGAACTCAATTTGAAGTAATAACTACTTCCCCAAAACTTTTTCTAACTACTTCTCTTTAACATAAAATGAAGAAGCACAGAAAGCGAGGATCTAATGAATAAGAAAAGCTCAAGTGTTGTTGAAATATCAAGAAAGTATGCTAACGGTTGTGAGAAGATAAAATTACAGAGCAAAAGTTGTTTTATGTGGAATCGACGGAAAAATCCCTGGACACTGGTTCTCACCGCCATGGCGGGGGCTGGTCTTTTGATGGGTGGATGTGGCCCCCGAGACAATCAAGGCGCGCAACAGATGGGGCCACCCGAGGTTGGCGTGGTAACGATTCAGCCGGAACGTATAGTTTTAACCAAAGACCTGCCGGGCCGAACAGCTGCTTACCGGGTGGCGGAAATACGTCCTCAGGTTAATGGTCTCATTTTGAAGCGATCGTTCAAGGAGGGCGCGAATGTCAAAGCCGGCGATCTGCTTTATCAGATTGATCCATCCCCTTACCAGGCGGCTTATGACCAAGCCGCGGCAGCGGTTTCCATGGCCGAGGCCAATCTTACGTCTCTTCGTTTACGGGAAAAACGATTTAAACAGCTGGCCGCCAATCGTGCGGTTGGGCAGCAGGATTACGATGACGCGCTGGCGGCGCTGCAACATATGGAAGCCCAACTGAAGTCCAGCCAGGCGGCGCTGGTGAGTGCCAGGATTAATCTCTCATACACACCCATCAAAGCTCCGATTTCAGGTTATATCGGCCGTTCCAGTGTGACGGAAGGCGCGTTGGTAACGGCGTATCAGGCGGTTCCCCTGGCTACTATTCAACAGCTGGATCCAATATATGTGGATGTGACTCAATCCACCGCTGAGGTGCTGCGCCTGGACCGGCAGTTGGCGGAGGGCCGGTTAACTCACAATGGTCAAAACCAGAACGCGGTGGAACTTATCCTGGACGATGGCACTACCTATGCCCGTAAAGGAACGTTGCAATTTCGTGACATAACGGTAGACCCAACCACCGGTTCCGTCATTCTCCGGGCGGTCTTTCCAAATCCGGACGGTACGCTCCTGCCGGGGATGTTTGTGTATACAATACTGCAGGAGGGAATCCAGGAAGAAGCTATCCTTGTGTCACAGTCGGGCGTAAACCGAAATCACCGGGGAGAACCGTATGTTTTGGTAGTGGATGAATCCGGAAAAGTTGACCTCCGGATGGTCACGATTGATCGAGCCATCGGCGACCGATGGCTGGTTTCGAATGGTCTTAATCCCAATGATCAGGTGATTGTCGAGGGAGTTCAAAAAGTAAAACCCGGTGCGTCCGTCAAAGTGGTTCGCCTCCCGTCCGGCCGCGAAGATGGTTCCGCGGGCGAAAAGACGGTTCATACCTCTGCCAATATGAAATAAACGGAGAAATTAAATGTTATCAAAATTTTTTCTCGAACGGCCGGTCTTCGCCTGGGTCATTGCTATTTTTATCATGCTCCTGGGTGGACTGGCCGTATATAACCTGCCGATATCGCAATATCCGCCTATCGCTCCGCCCTCCATCGCCATTGAATCTTTCTATCCCGGGGCTTCGGCGCAGACAGTAGAGAACAGCATCACCCAGATCATCGAGCAGAAGATGACGGGCTTCGACGACGTGCTCTATATGTCCGCCACCAGTGATTCGGCCGGAGCCTCCCGCTTGGAGTTAACATTCAAGCCGGGGACCGATCCGGACCTGGCCTGGTCCAAGGTTCAGAACAAGCTTCAGCTTGCCATGGCCAGTCTCCCGGAAGTGGTTCAGCGCGCGGGGGTCAAGGTCAGCAAATCCACCCGGAACTATCTGCTCATCGTGGGTCTGGTCTCCGAAGACGGCAGCATGAACGGCAATGACTTGCGGGACTATGCCCAGTCCAACCTGGAAAAGGTTCTGGCGCGTGTCCCCGGCGTGGGCGAGGTGGAAAATTTCGGTTCCCAGTATGCCATGCGCGTCTGGCTGAACCCCGATAAGCTCACCGAATACAACCTGACACTGGAAGATGTAATCCAGGCGTTGCGGGCCTACAATGTGGAGGTTTCCGCCGGCCAGTTCGGCGGGATCCCGGCGATGGAAGGGCAACGTCTGAACGCTTCCATTGTCGTCCAGAATCTACTCCAGACCCCGGAAGAGTTTGCCGCCATCCCCTTGCGCGCCAATCCGGACGGTTCCATTGTACGAATCAAGGATGTCGGACGGACGGAACTGGGAACCGAGTTCTATGATATCGAGGGGCATTATAACGGCAAACCGTCCGCCGCTCTGGCCATCCGGCAGGCACCCGGTGCCAACGCGCTGAATACCGCCGGGGCCATCAAGTCGAAACTTCAGGAGATGAGTCGCTATTTCCCGCCGGGGATAAAGGTTGTCTATCCCTACGACACCACCCCTTTTGTCCAGGTTGCCATCGGCGAGGCGGTAAAGGCCTTGATCATGGCGATTGTGCTGGTCTTCCTGGTCATGTGGCTCTTCATGGGAAATATTCGGGCTACCCTGATCCCCACCATCGCGGTGCCGATCGTGCTCCTGGGCACATTCGCCGTACTGGGGGCGTTTGGATATTCCATCAACATGCTGACTATGTTTGCCATGGTAATCGCTATCGGACTGTTAGTGGACGATACCATCGTGGTGGTTGAGAATGTGGAACGGATCATGAGCGAGGAGGGGCTCTCGCCCCGAGATGCCACCGCCAAGTCCATGGGTCAGGTAACCAGTGCCCTGATCGGCTTCTTTCTGGTGCTCACGGCTCTCTTTGGTCCCATGGCTTTCTTAGGCGGCTCTACTGGGGTCATCTATCGTCAGTTCTCCGTGACCATCGTCACGGCCATGTTCCTCTCGGTTGCTATGGCCTTGATCCTGACACCGGTGCTCTGTGCGTCCATCCTCAAGCCGGTCACGAAGGGACACGAGGCGGCGGAAGGCGCCTTCAAGTTTCTCCGTCCGTTCTTCCTCTGGTTTGATCGGGTCTTTTACCGGTTCCGGGATGGTTTCGTGAAACTGGTTGGCCACGCGCTGGCTCGAAAACTGCGTTACGTCATTGTCTATCTTCTAATTGTAGGGGGAATGCTCTGGCTTTACCGGGGAATGCCGACCAGTTATCTCCCGGATGAAGATCAGGGAATTTTGATGGCCCAGATCGTTATGCCTACGGGCGCCACGCTGGAGCAGACCCAGTCGGTCGCCGAAAAAGTTCAGCACTATTTCCTGGAAGACGAAAAAGAAGCGGTGGAGTCTTGTATGACGGTTGCCGGCATGGGCTTTTCCGGCCGGGCCCAGAACAATGGCATGGTCTTTGCCAAGTTGAGGGATTGGAATCTGCGCGACCGGGAGGAGCTGAGAGTCAAGGCCATAGCCGGACGGGCGATGGGGGCATTCTCCAGTATCCGCGAAGCTATGGTCTTTGCTTTTCCCCCTCCTCCCGTCATCGAACTGGGCAATGCCACCGGCTTTGATTTTCAGTTGATAGACCGTGGCGGGGTCGGACACCAGGCCCTGATGAAGGGGCGCAACCAGCTCCTCGGGATGGCGGGTCAGGATCCCCGGTTGACGAAAGTCCGGCCCAACGGCATGGAGGACGTCCCCGAATACCGGGTGGACGTGGACTGGGAAAAGGCGGCTGCCCAGGGTCTGTCCATCACCTCTATCCACAATACCATCTCCGCGGCTTTCGGGAGCGCCTATGTCAACGACTTCATCCAGGCCGGCCGCGTGAAAAGGGTCTACGCTCAGGCGGATGCCCCCTATCGAATGCTGCCGAAAGACTTGAACAAGTTATACGTACGCAATATGGCCGGGAAGATGGTTCCGTTCACTTCGTTCGCGTCCGGACGCTGGGCCAGCGGTTCTCCCCGTCTGGAGCGTTTCAACGGATTCCCTTCCATGAATATCTGGGGCGAACCGGCGCCGGGGAGAAGTTCCGGCGATGCCATGGAGGCGATGGAAGAGATCGTCGGAAAGCTGCCGTATGGGATCGGGTATGACTGGACCGGGCTCTCCTACCAGGAGCGGCAGTCTTCTTCTCAGACCGGCCTGCTCTATACGTTCTCCATTCTGGTCATGTTTCTTTTCCTGGCGGCCCTGTATGGGAAGTGGGACGTGCCCGTCTCGGTCCTCCTGATCCTGCCTCTCGGGGTCGTCGGCGGCTTCATCGCTTCGAATCTGCGGGGGTTGCCCAGTGACGTCTATTTTCAGATCGGTTTGTTGAATACACTGGGACTGGCCACCAAGAACGCCATCCTGATTGTCCAGTTCGCCATGGCCGGGGGGGCGGAAGGTTTGGGATTGATTGAGGCTTCGCTCCGGGCGGTGAAGCTACGGCTCCGCCCGATCGTCATGACATCGACGACGACCGGTTTAGCCGTACTGCCCCTGGCCCTGAGTACGGGCGCGGGCGCGGGAGCCATGGTTGCTATCGGGACCGTGGTACTGGGCGGGATGATCACCGGCACGATTCTCGTAGTCCTGTTTACGCCGCTCTTTTATGTGCTGATCGCAAAGACCTTTGGGAAACGGAAAAAAAGGATGATGAAGGAACTGGTTGTTGAGAATCCATCAGGGGATCAATGAAAATGAATAAACAATTACTTTTTTTACTAATTGCAATATTCCTCCTCCCGGCGGGGTGTACTATGGCGCCAAAATATACGCAGCCGGAAGCGCTGATCCCGGACCAAATTCCGAGTTGGACGGAGAACGAGGACATTCAATCCACCGACGAAGTTCAAATTGTTTCAGACATCAACTGGCGGGAATTCTTTACCGACCGGAAACTCCAGCAGATTATCGAGATGGCTTTGGAAAACAACCTGGACCTGCGGCTGGCCGCCTTGAATGTGGAAAAGGTGCAAGCCCTTTATGGCGTGCGGCGATCCGAGTTATTCCCGGTAATCAACGTAGTGGGGGGAGGGGGCAAACAACAGACATCCGCCGATCTCACGTCTCCGGGAGATCCGAGGACAACCGAGCAATTCAATGTTAACCTGGGCGTAACTTCGTGGGAGATTGATTTCTTCGGCCGGATCCGCAGCCTGGAAGAACAGGCACTGCAGGAGTACCTGGCCACGGAAGAGGCCCGCCGCGGCGCCCAGATCACGCTAATCTCCGAGGTTGCCCGGACCTATCTGATCCTGGCCGCGGATCGGGAAAACCTTAAATTATCTCAATCCACACTTGAGGCGCAACAGGGGTCATACGATTTGATCCGACTGAATTACGAAACCGGCATAGCCACCGAATTGGATCTGAGCCGTTCACAGACGCAGGTAGATACGGCCAGGAGAAATATAGCCCGTTATACTCAACTGGTGAGGCGAGACCAAAACGCCTTGATCCTCCTGGTTGGTATTATGGTGCCTGAAGATCTCCTGCCTCTCGACCTGGCCGGCATCAGCCCTTTGCGGGAAATTTTTCCGGATCTATCTTCCGAGGTGCTTCTGTTTCGTCCTGATATTTTAGCGGCGGAATACCAACTGAAAGCCGCCTATGCGTTTATCGGCGCCGCCCGGGCCGCCTTTTTTCCCCGGATTTCCCTGACCACCTTCCTCGGTACGGCCAGTGATGACCTTTCCGGCCTTTTTAAATCCGGCACGGGAACCTGGAGCTTTGCCCCCCAGGTTTCCTTGCCGATTTTCGACGCCCGAACCTGGGCGGCATATAATGTCAGCCAGGCCACGCAGGAGATTGCCCTGGCCCGGTATGAAAAAGCCATTCAAACCGCCTTCAGGGAGGTGGCCGACACCCTGGCCGTCCGCAGTACCATTAATCAACAGATATCGTCTCAACAGTCGATCGTGGACTCCGGGCGAAAAATCTATAGCCTGTCCGAACAGCGCTATACCGCCGGTATTGACAGCTATCTGGGGGTACTGGATTCGCAGCGATCCCTCTATGCGGCCCAGCAGATTCTCACGGACCTCCGTCTGGTCGGTCTTGCCAACCAGGTTAAACTTTATGCCGTCCTGGGTGGAGGAGGGGAACCGGAGGATACGGATTCAACCGCCGACAATCGCGTTCCCGGGAAGTGAGGAGCCGCCACGATCATGAACGGTTGAGCCAAACCAGCGGGTTACCCAAGAGGATGAAATCATTTTGGTTGATAGCAGGATAATAGAGAGGTAACACGCAGACAAGAATGACCAGGTGACCGATCTGGTTGGTGTATCTTTAGCATAAACGATATACCTAATTATTTGTATAATGAGACTCTTAGTAGCCTCAGTAAATAAATTATACAAGAGAAAAGGAAATCTCTACATGAAAGTACTAATGGTTTATCCGGAATATCCGGTAACGTTCTGGAGTTTCAAGTACGCGCTGAAGTTTGTCTCTAAGAAGGCAATGGCGCCTCCGCTGGGACTGCTTACAGTAGCGGGCCTGCTCCCCAAAGAGTTTACGAAAAAACTTGTAGATATGAACGTATTATCTTTAGATGATCAAGATATCGAATGGGCGGATTATGTCTTTATCAGCGCCATGGCGATCCAGCGTGAATCCGCGGAAAAAGTGATTTCCCGCTGCCGGGACCTGGGAGTAAAGACCGTCGCGGGTGGGCCGCTTTTTACCGCCAGTCACTCGGATTTTAAGATGGTGGATCATCTGGTACTTAATGAAGCGGAGATTACACTGCCCATATTCTTAAAGGATCTGGAAGATGGAATCGCGCGTCATATCTACTCGACAGCAGACCACCCGGAGCTGAAAGATACCCCGACTCCTCTCTGGGATCTGATCGATATGAAGCATTATTCGACCATGAATATTCAATACTCCCGGGGGTGTCCCTTTGACTGCGATTTCTGTGACATCGGGGTGCTTTACGGTCACCGGGTACGGACCAAAAGCCGGGAGCAGATGCTGGCGGAACTGGAGGCTATTTACTCCCGCGGCTGGAAGGGGGCGGTGTTCGTGGTTGATGATAATTTCATCGGCAACAAAAAGAAATTGAAACGAGAGATACTTCCCGCCATTATCGGATGGATGGAGCAGCGGAATCATCCGTTTGTTTTCAACACCGAGGCATCGATTAATATAGCCGATGATGAAGAATTGATGACTATGATGACCGCGGCCGGTTTCGACGCGGTTTTTATCGGGATTGAAACCCCGGATGAGAAGGGGCTGGCGGAATGTGGCAAATTTCAGAATAAGGATCGAGATCTGGTGGCCTGCGTGAAGAAAATCCAGAAATTCGGATTGGTGGTTACGGGCGGGTTTATCGTGGGTTTTGACAGCGACACCCCTTCCATCTTTAATCGCATGAGCGCCTTTATCCAGGAGAGCGGGATAGTAACCGCCATGGTCGGTATATTGAACGCCCCGCTTGAAACCAGACTATATAAACGTCTGGAGAAGGAGGGGAGGATCATCGAAAACATCACCGGAAATAATACCGACCTGAGCCTGAATTTCATTCCCCGGATGGATCGCGCTGCTCTCATCGAGGGATATAAATCCATTGTCAATTCCATCTACTCGTCGAAAGATTATTATAAGAGAATTCGGATTCTCCTCCGGCAGTACCAGCCTGTATCTCATGGAATAACACCGATTAAACTCAATGAAGTAGGAGCGTTGGTAAAATCTATCTTTCGATTGGGAATCACGGAGCCGAAGAGACGATACTACTGGGGTCTGTTCTTTTGGTCGATCTTCAGACGCCCAAAGCTATTTCCCATGGCGATCACATTCGCGATCTACGGATTTCATTTCCGAAAGATTATTGAAGGCTCCTAGTCTCCGCAGCACTGGATATTATCTGTGATCAGCTTTTTGTAATCACCCAGGACATCATGGACCCAGCAGTCGTCCGACCCGGCGCTCTCCCGGAAGGTGAGAGCCATGATGTAAGCGATCTCCTTTAAAGTGGCCCCCGCCTCAAGGGCGCCTTTGAAGTGTTTTTTCACGCAGGGGGCGGAACGGTTATTAATCGAGAGGGCCAGACATATAAACTGGTAGGTCTTCTCGTCGATACTCCGCTGCTCCCGGTAGAGTTCGTCGATCTCCTCAAATTTCCCGGCAAACTCAGGGAAAAATTCAGCTAAAAGTCTCATATTTACCTCTCCTTGCTTCGGGTAATGCAGACGGTTAACTTTTATGGCTCTCAGTCGTTTTGTGTGGGTTGTAAAGCTAATTTAAACTACGAAGGACACGAAGATCACGAAGGAGATTTGAATAGAAAATAGTCTTACCTCTATGGTATGTGTCGACTGACAAACTCCCCATTTAATGTAGTGGGTTGTACTTTAAGCACTTGTATTAACCCGTACCTCAAAAATAATCAAACCATGGTTGATTTGCCGAATAGGTTCTAGTCTATGTCAGTATTATCCTTCGTGTGCTTCGTGTCCTTCGTGGTAAATAATATATGTTGCTACCCTCACAATATGACTGAGAACTATTTTTATTATCATCTGGCCTTTAACGCACGATATAAATCATATAAAAGCCGCTTATGATGAGCAGGACACCGCATACTTTTTTCAGGATAACCGCTCCCCGGGATCGGTCGGTCCAGTTCAGGTAACGCTGGACCACTTCGGTAAAGGTGCCGGCGACGACGATCACCGAACAGTGGCCGAGACCGTAGAGAAGAAGAAGGGATATTCCGTATATCGGATTTGAGGATGCCAGTCTGAAGGTCACCGCCAGCATGGGAGCCATGTAGGCGAAGGTACAGGGACCAAGGGCGATGCCGAAGACCAGTCCGAGTATGAAGGCGGCCAAAAGTCCCTTTCGCTTGATCCCCGGTTGTCCAGCTCTGGACCACGGCATCGGGATGATATTTAGGAGATGGAGGCCGATGACCAGGAATATCAACGCGACGAAATAGTTGCCGAATCTTCCCGCGTCGCCGATCATTCTCCCGGCGGCTGCGGTCAACACGCCGATTATCCCGATAGTTATCAGGATTCCCACCGCGAAGAGCAAGGAGAGAAAAAACGCTCTTCGCGTGGATATGCGTCCCTGTTCATCTATGAAGCCGACGATAAGCGGGATGCTCGCCAGGTGGCAGGGGCTGAGTATGATGCTGAAGACACCCCAGACAAACGATGCCCCTAGGGCGACAATCGGTGTGCCTTCAATGGCTCGGGATAAAGCGGAAAATATCTCCTCCATTTGTCGTTACCCCTTCTATGAATTTTCGGAATACTCTAGCTCTTTAAAATCATAACCTCGATCTATCTATGTTCGTAGCGGCGACCTTCAGATTGCCATTAGGTGGCAGCCTAAAGGCAGCCGCTACGAGGAGAGAGGTTCAATGTGACCTTGTAATTCCACAGAACTAAATCATTTCAATTTTTTAAGTCGAAGACCAAATCTTTTAAAGGTCCCCAGAATAGCATCTTTTCCCATAAAACCTTCATGACGGGTGATTTCCTTTCCGCTCGCATCAATGAATATCTGAGTGGGGATCATACGAATATCGTATTTTGCACCAGCGTTTGGGTTCTTCCAAACGTCGATGATCTCAACATCGAGAATACCTCTGTAATCTTTTTTGATCTCTTCCAGTATCGGGGCCATCTTCTTGCAGGGGATACACTTCCCGGCCCCGAGATCAATTAACCTGGGTAGTTTTATCTCTTGGTCGTCTTTAAAGGGAGAGATACTTTCAGTTTTATCTGGCAGCGAAGTTCGTTCTGTTTCCTTGAGGATGATCAGGCTGGCTGCCCCTGATACCAATAAAAGCGCAATAATGAATTTTAAGGACGTCATGATTATTTTGCCAATAGTGCATTAATTATCATAAAGACAGCCGCGGCCAGGGTGGTATAAGCAAATATTGCTTTTAGGTTTTTAGGTTTGGTTTTAATTGCCAGTTTGCCTCCGAGTATACCTCCTGTTACTGCCGCTATTCCTAAAGGAATCGCTAGATGAGAATCAAAATGGCCGCTGGCGGTGTGACCGATAAACCCCATCAGAGCCGTAGCGGCTACCATGGCTGCTGAAGTACCTACGGCAATTCGCATCGGAATACCGCATAATAAAACCATTAACGGGACCTTAAAAGATCCTCCTGATATACCAAGCGCTCCGGAGGCCAGACCAACAATGGCCGTAATAGGAATTACCAGCCATAGATTGACAACATACTTATTTTCTCCATAGGTACGATGCCAGAATCCGAATTTTTTATCTTTCTTAATCGGCCTATTACTTATTTTTATTAACATCAGGAAACCGGCCAGGATCAGCAGGGCCGAAAAAATTATTTTAAGATAAAACCCGCTGATATGCCCTGAGAAGTATCCGCCCACAAAAGCCATGATGTCAGTCGGAGGATCAATAACTAATGCCAATTTCCAGTCTATTAATTTATGCTTATGGAAGATAAGCATACCGGCAACCGCCGTGAGCATTAAAATAAACTGCCCCATTGTGGCGGAATTATAAATAGTCTGGCCAGTAATTATAAGGGCAACTACATAAAAGTTCCCTCCCCCTCTGCCTGTCATAGTCATGACAAGGGCGATTAAAAATACAACTATCGCAAGTATTATTAAATGCATCTTATTTATCCGTTTTCGATATATGCTTTAATAATTTACCCGGTTTAAATTCATGCATAAGTTCCGAATAACCACCTTCAATTATTCTTACATTATCAAAACCGAGTATTCTCAAGTAAAAATATACCATTGTTGATCTGACATCTGAGGAGCAGAATATCCCCACCACTTTATCACGAGGTATTTCTGTTATTCTTTCCGGTATTTCATCAATAGGAATGTGAATGACAGGCATATGATGTATCAGGTTCAGAGTGATTGTCTCCACCTCTGCATTCGATCTGACATCTAAAAATATTGAGTTTTTCCCCGCTAGATGCATTGAGGGAAATATTTTATGTTGCCCACTGCCAAAAAAATCGAATGTCATTGTTTTTAATACTGTATTAATCTTTTCCATGAATAACCTCTATACTTTATTCGAGTATTGATTTGATCATTTCGACTGAGGGGACCTTTCCCACGGTCTTCACATCCCCGTCTACCACTACTGCCGGTGTCAGCATTACGCCGTAGTCAGCGATTGCAGCCAGATCCTTTATCTCGATAATTTCGGCTTCTCTTCCAGTCTCTGATAGAGCGATCTTGATATTCTCGGTTGTTTTATGACATTTGGGGCATCCCATTCCTAGAACTTCAATTTTCATGTTTATTCTCCTTTAGAACTTTGCCCTCACTTAGTTCGGGCAACGTTCGGGTTAAAAGGTTGCGGTTGCGCGGCTCGAATCGGTTACGTGGGACGGTTGCGGGGCCGGGCCGCACGCAACCGTAAAACGTTCAACGTTTCGAGCTGCGCAACCGATCAACGATAACCCGTAACTTTTCATCCCCAGATTGACCCGAAGATATAGCCGGAGATGGTTGCCATGACCACAACCAGTGTTATGAATACCAGGGTTTTCTCTGTCCCCATCACGCTCCTGATTACCAGCATATTCGGCAGGCTCAAGGCCGGCCCCGCCAGTAGCAGGGCCAGCGCCGGGCCTTTCCCCATCCCCGCCCCGATCAGTCCCTGAAGAATGGGAACCTCGGTCAGGGTGGCGAAGTACATCAACGCACCGGCAAATGACGCGAAAAAGTTGGCGAAGAGCGAGTTCCCTCCGACCATGCTTGCCACCCAATGAGAAGGGATCAATCCTTCATGGCCAGGGCGCCCCAGGAGTACTCCCGCGACCAGAACTCCAATAAAGAGGAGCGGAAGAATCTGTTTCGCGAATGTCCAGGTGGAAGCGGTCCACTCTTTCAACTCGTCCTTTTTGAACCAGGCGATCAGCATCCAGGCCAGAGAAGCCAGGAAGATACCGGAGATTACCCATTTAATCTTGAATATGAAGCCCCATAGGCCTCCCTCTCCTTTTGCCGTTCCGCTCCAGTTGGCAAAGATCAGAATACCGACCATGGTGGCGAAGTAGAGCGCGTTCTTCCAGAGTGGTCGCTCATCATCCTCTCCGCCGACGGCCATCTCAACCGCGTTGGCTGCTTTCTCACGTTCCTCTCTGAGAAAGATAAAGTGCATCATTAAACCGATGACAACGCTGAAGACGATAGCTCCCACCGCCCGGGCAATCCCGAGTTCCATTCCGAGGACCCGAACGGTGAGGATGATAGCCAGTACGTTAATCGCCGGGCCGGAATAGAGAAACGCCGTGGCCGGACCAATCCCCGCCCCCCGTTTATAGATCCCCGAGAAGATGGGTAAGACGGTACAGGAACAGACGGCCAAAATTGTTCCCGAGATCGAAGCCACGCTATAAGCGAGGACTTTGTTCGCCTTGGCTCCGAAATACTTGATCACGGCCTGCTGATTGACAAAGACCGAGATTCCTCCGGCGATGAAGAATGCCGGAACCAGACAGAGCAGAACGTGCTGCCGGGAGTATTCCTGGAGCATTAGCAATGCTTCCATGATCGGACCGCCAAGAGGCAGTTGGCCGAACGGAAGGAAGTAGGCCAGCAGAAAGACAACCAGGATTAGAAAAAATTTTGACCACTGCTTCATAACTTACTAATATATATCTATATATAGAGATTTAACTATGTATTGGCCTAAAAAAAAGAGAACCACCTATTATGCGACCGTGCAAATCTCAACCCGGCTGACCACATAAGCTTCTTCTCTGTCTTTAACAATTCGGTGATCTTCATTTTCCCATCGTCTCAGTCCGGTCATAATAGTCGCGACGATGTCGTCCGTGCCCACAACCAGGGAGTAGTTTACCCATAATCCTTCTTTCTTATCATTGATAAAACCGGCATCTCTCAAGATGGCCAGGTGACGGGATACACTTGATTGAGCTATCCCCAGGATATGCGTTATCTCGCAGACACACATCGGCTTTACCTCCAGCATCTTCAGAATCCGGATGCGGTTCCGGTCTCCTAAGGCCTTAAATATTTTTTCCATTCGTCTCATCATTTTTATACTATATCGAGTTTTATCTATATAGTACCAGATAATCCCTTTTTGTCAATCCCCAAAATGAATTAATCTTAACCAATGCGCAAGGTCTACGATATTTAGAACCTTTGGTCATTCGAGTTTAGGATTTATTTCAGTTTTGGCTCTTCGAGCTTTGTGGAAGAGAAAGGATTTCAATATTTTTAACCTGGATGATTATAGATCATTTTTCGGGTAGGATTTAGAGATTCCGGCTCGAAATTCTTTTTGAGCCGGATCTAAATAGGGTTCAACATGGACCATCACGCCTCTCAAGGAGTCCATCTTTCCCATTAGCTTTGCCTTCACCTTCCCGGCAATATTATGTCCTTCAACTACGGAAAGGGTGGGATCAACTTCGATATGAATATCTATAATCAGATCCATCCCGGATTTGCGGACAAAGAGTTTTTCCACGGATTTAACACCTTCTACTCCCAGAACCAATCTTCTGATCTTATCTGCGGGAGGACCGGTCAATACCTGATCCATCAACTCCGAACTTGTCTTCAGCAGCATCTTAACCCCTGTGTAACAGATGATTAGAGCTACGGCCATAGCCGCGATATGATCCGCGATATGGAATTTTGGACCACCAATCAGAGCCAGAAAAACTCCGATCAGCACGGCTATTGATGAGATTGCATCAGAGCGATGATGCCAGGCATCCACGACTAATGAACTGGAATGAATCCTCTTCCCCAGACGATATTTATATTGAAAAAGCCCTTCCTTTATGACGATGGACGCGAACGCGATGAAGAGTACATAGTAAGAGGGTGCTTCAAAATCCGATCTGAGTACATTTTTCCAGGAGCTATAAAAAATCATTCCACCCAAGAAAACCAGGAAGACAGATACGATCTGGGCCGCCACGCTCTCCGCCTTGCTATGGCCATAGGGATGTTCCCTATCGGGACGCTTCCGGGCTACTTTCAGACCGATCAGAACAATGACGGAACTCAGGATGTCGGATAAGCTGTGAATGGCATCGGCAACCATCGCGGCGCTATGACCGAAGATGCCGGCCAGGAATTTAATCACGCTTAAAAATAAATTGCCGGCAATCCCAATCCAGGCTCCAACCTGGCCTTGTTTATAGATATCCTTTTTTATAATCTTAGTTCCCTTGATGTTGATCTCAGCTTATTATAGATGCTTTACTTATCGCTTACTCGAAAAGCCTTTTTACCACGAAGGACACGAAGAACACGAAGAACACGAAGAACACGAAGAAATTTTTTTAAACTGTAATAATTTCTGAGCTTCTTTATCTTTTTCTTCGTGGTGAATATAAAGTTATTCAGAACAAAAAACCATAAAATACCTTATTGAGTAAGGCCTACCTGAAGCTTTTTAAAATATCCGTCGCCGGGCCGCTTTAAATGGAATTAGTTCTTGACTATCGGGGGAATCAGTTATATCTAACCTATTGTAATTGGACCGCCGGAAAAGCAATTCTGTACTTATCGATTATCCCGATCCTGATTAAGGATCGGGATTTTATTTATGTTAAGCCGGACCCGTAAAAGGAAATAATACCTATATTGAGGACTAAGAGAGTTATGTCGAATCAGAAACGCCGCAAGGATGTAAGGAATGTTGCCATCATCGCCCATGTCGATCATGGGAAGACCACCCTGGTCGATGCCCTGTTGAAACAGACGGGAGCTTATGAGTTCAAGGATGGTGAGAGTACGATAATGGACTCCAATCCCCTGGAGAAGGAACGGGGGATAACGATATTTTCCAAGAACGCGTCCTTCATCTATAAAGGAGTTCAGTTCAATATCGTCGATACTCCGGGACACGCAGATTTCGGTAGCGAAGTCGAACGTATTCTTGAGATGGTTGACGGGGTCCTTCTGCTGGTCGATGCCTTCGAGGGCCCGATGCCCCAGACCAAGTTTGTTCTCAAGAAATCACTGGAGCTTCATCTCAAACCCATCCTGGTGATCAATAAAATTGACCGCCCCAATTCCCAGCCCTATAAAGCCGCGGATTCCACCTTTGATCTTTTCTGTGAGCTCAATGCTACCGATGAGCAGATGGATTTTCCCATTATATATGCCTCGGGAAAATACGGTTCGGCCGTGCTGGATCTGGATGAGCCCCGACGGGATATGAAACCGCTTCTCGATATGATTCTGCGCCGGGTTCTGCCCCCGCTGGCCGATCCGGAGAAGCCATTCCAGATGCTGGTCACTCTTTTAGACTATGACTCCTACGTTGGTCAGATCTCGGTGGGGCGGATCTTCCACGGGGAGATCAGGAAAGGTGAGCCGATCTCCCTGATCAAAAATGATGGAAGTATCAAAACGGGGCGGGTGACTAAAATATTGAAGTATAAGGGGCTTGCGAGGGTAGAGGTTGAATATGCCCAGGCCGGTGATATCGTCTCCTTGGCGGGGGTTGAAGATGTTAAGGTGGGCAACACCCTGGCCACGGGAGAAAATCCCGAGGCGCTCCCCAAGATTAAGATTGATGAACCCACCATCTCGATGGTCTTTTCACATAATACCAGTCCTCTGGCCGGGAGGGATGGGGGCAGGTTTTTAACTTCACGCCATATTATGGAGCGGCTGGAACGCGAAGCGTTGACCAACGTGGGGATCAAGGTGGAGACAGTTGCGGCGGGAGAGGGCTTCAAGGTCTCCGGTCGGGGTGAACTCCATCTATCAATTTTGATTGAGACCATGCGCCGGGAAGGTTATGAATTGGAGGTTTCATCCCCGCAGGTGATCATGAAGCGGATTGGGAAACAAACCCTGGAGCCCATGGAAGAGGTGATAGTCGAGGTTGATGAAGGCTATCAGGGTGTAGTTATCGAGGCGCTGGGGGAGAGAAAGGCGGTGATGAGAGATATGAACCGGACATTTATCGGGACTATCAGGATGAGTTTTATCATACCCACCAGGGGAATACTGGGGTTTCGGAGCGATCTCCTGAAAATGACCCGGGGGACCGGTATAATGTACCAGAACTTTTATAGGTATCAAAAATGTCTTGGTGATATGGCTTCGCGTCAGGTCGGGGTGATGATCTCCAAGACCGGTGGAAAGGCGGTGGCCTTCGCTCTCTTTGGTTTACAGGACCGGGGAGAGATCTTTATTCATCCGGGGGATGATCTCTACGAGGGGATGATCATCGGGGTCAATAATAAAGGCAAAGATCTGGTGGTTAACGCCGCCCGGGAGAAGAAGCTGAGCAACATGCGGTCTTCCGGGGCTGATGAGGCAATTAAGCTGGTTCCTCCCCGGGAACTGACACTGGAATTCGCCCTGGAGTTTATCGCCGATGATGAACAATTTGAGATTACTCCCAAGCACATTCGCCTCCGCAAGCGTTACCTGGGCGAGAACGAACGAAAGACCCGTTCCCGTCGGGCTAAATAGCTTTTCGAGTAAGGTCAAGCTAAGCTCCCATGAGCCCTTCGTGTTGTAGCCGCGGTCGCTAACCGCGGCAGGGGGATGGGGACAGGCGAGACAGAATACCGCCAGTTGCCCCCATGAATCGGACATCCTCCACAGATAAACCTTGCGTCTATTTACTGCCATCACGTATCATTCGACCAATTCCGGTTTAACCATAACCATATTCCCCAGGGAATTAACATGACAAATCCCCGCAACGGATCTCTCATTGTAATTGCGATTTTTCTTAGTCTCTTCACCGCTCTCCTCTGTTCGCCTATTACCCGGGGGGAGAGCACGGAGAAAGGTATCCTCAAAGTGACATTCCTGGATATCCGCCAGGGTGACTCCCAAGTTATCCAGACTCCGGACGGGAAAGTTATCGTCATAGATGGTGGGCAATCGGCCACCCGTTACTCTCCCTTCGACGCCGGGAAAGAAGTCGTAATCCCCTATCTGGAGAGCCAGGGGGTGAAGAAGATCGATGTGGTGGTCGCCACCCACCCTGATTACGACCACATCGGCGGATTAATCGCGGTATTAAACAGCCATTTTCCGATTGGGATGGTGCTCGATTGCGGCATCGTCCACACGACCGGGACCTACAAGAAATACATGCAGGCAATTGCCGACAAGAAGATTCCCATTATCATACCTGATGCCGGAGATATACTGGATTGGGGGCCGTCAATCCAGGCTCAGGTTCTATCTCCCCTAGGTCCGCCCGAGCGCAGGGGTCATCTGAATCTCAACAACAATTCAATAGTAATTCGAATGGAGTATGGAGATGTCTCATTTCTCTTCACCGGTGATTGTGAGCATGAAGAGGAAGATGTTATCCTGTCATCAGGAGCCCGGATAAAATCCACCATCCTCAAAGCCGGCCACCACGGTTCCAAGACCGCCAGTGGATCTCTTTTCTACTATATGTGCAATCCGGAGGTTGTTACCATATCAGCCGGGAAGAGAAACAAGTTTGATCACCCGCACTGGGAGCCGATGAAGCTCTTCCGGGAGACCGGGGCCGAGATCTACCGGACTGACTTTATGGGGAATATTACGGTTCTCACCGATGGGAAAACCTACGAGGTAGTCACCGGTCCCGAGGAAGAATAGAATTACAAAAGAAAATGTCTGCTATTTGTCTTCCACTTCCAGTTCGACCAGTTTTGCGTTCACACCGGGTAGAAGATCGAGTTTGCGGCAGAGTTCCAGGTGTTTTTCTTTCTCTCCGACAAGCTCAAGAAAGATCAGGCCCGAGTCGGAACAATTTTCAAGGGTTCCGGCGTGGAGGCCCAGGCGTGTCTTGATTAGACACCCCCAGCCTGTAAGGATTTTCTGCACCTTCTCGGCGGATTTTTCCCTCATATTTACAAGCACTAAAAGAACGTCTTTTTTCATTTTTCTCCTTTTGGCACATAATTAGGTTAATGGACAATAAAACCATCTGCCTTTTCTTTTTATCGATCCTTCCCGTCTAATTACTTTTCTCAATTGAAATATATAACAGAATAGGATCTTTGTATATTTATCGATCATCCTGCCAGATTATTTTTCCGTCGCGGAGAATGTATTTGATGCCGTCGGAAAAGACCTTCGGGTCGAAATATGTGGCTCGGTCGATAATAGTATTGAAGTCGAAGATGACCAGATCCGCCGCGTAACCCTCCTTGATCTCACCCCGGCCCGGTAGATCGAACCTCCGGGCGGGGAATTTTGTCATCTTATAGAGAGCAGTTGGGAGATCAAAGATCCGATCCTGTCGGCAGAACTTACCGATTATCCTGGGGAAGGTTCCATAAGTTCGAGGGTGTGGTTTGGAACTGAAGAGGCCATCCGAACCGGCCATATGACGGGGGTGCCGGTACATCGCCTGTACGTTCTCCTCCTTCATCGCGAACATGCACATTGAGGCCCGCCCTTCTTCCTCCGTAATAATATCGCAGATTGCCTCAACCGGTCCTTGATGGAGATTATCCGCGATCTCTGCCAACGATTTTCCTTCCAATGGACCGAACTTCGAACTCTGGAGGCCGGTGGGAAATATGTTGTCGAAGCCAACCAGCCTTCCATAGTTTTCCCAATCACCCAGGCCTTCCTCAATAGCCCGGCTGATATAATCGCGGGTTGACTTCTTTTTTAACCCGGAAAACAACTCTTCCCGGGGCTGTTCTAGGAGGGTGGGGGGGAGGAGTGAGGTGAGTGTGGTCGAGCCGGCTGTATAAGGATAAGAATCAAATGTCAGGTCGAATTGTTCACCGTACCGGTCGACCAGTTCCAGCAACCGTTCATTTAAATGCCAGTTTTTCTCTCCGTAGGTCTTGAGATGAGAGATCTGGATTTTGCCGCCGGCCTCTTTGTTGTACCCCATGATCTCTTCAAAAGCTTCGATCACCCGGTCTCCCTCATCCCGCATATGGACCGCGAGAACCCGGTTGTGTTTTTTAAGCATTCTGGTGAGCAGGAGATACTCGGCCGGTTCGGCATAGATATTGGGGGGATACCCGATACCGATCGATATTCCCCGGGCGCCCTGCTCCAGTTCTGAGTCGATCAGGGCTTCCATCCGCCGGAGCATATCATCATCATACGATCCCGCGTCCATTCCGGTCAGATGAAAGCGCAGGGTGGAATAGCCGAGCAGAGTCTCGACCCGGTTTGATCCTTTTCTATTTGTGGTATCAAGATAGGAAGCCGTATTGTCCCATTCCCAGGGCACGTCAGCAAATCCCCAGATAGAAAGATAGCGCTCTTTCCATTCTTCCCGGCTGGCCGGTTTAACCGGGACGACCGAGAGGCCGCAGTTGCCTACGATCTCGGCTGTGACCCCCTGCCGGATCTTGGGATGTTTTTCCGGGGGAGAGAATACCGCCAGATCGCTGTGGGAATGCCCGTCGATAAACCCGGGCGAGACGATCAGCCCTTCCGCGTCGATCACCAGATCATAATTTTCTTCCGAAAGTGTTTCCGTATCCCGGAGACATTCCGCGATCTTTCCTCCTTCTATAATCAGATCCCGTCGGACCATCTGGAATTCGGAAAAGTCCGGTATAGTGCCATTTCTAATAAGTGTTTTTATAACCTCTCCTCCTATTGGACGATCAGGGGGCACCGTAGTATATACGGGTAACTCCTCTTATCGCCCAGAGACCGGTACTAGGCCTGAAAATACCCAGCTCGGCGCTGGAAGTGCTATAAAGATTGGACATGATTGGATAATCCGAACCGGAACCATAGTAGACCCTGCTTACCCCCCGGATTGCCCACAAACCTGTCGTGTGACGAAAGATCGCCGGATTGACTCCTCCGGCTGTCTCGAAATATCCCTGGAGGGGAGTATCTGAGTGGGATCCAAAATAAAATCGGCTAACGCCCTGGATCGCCCAGAGACCGGTATCCGGCCGGAAGATTGTAATATCATCGGTGCCGTCCCCATCGCTATCGCCCGCGACCGGTATATCGTTTGAGTTCCCAAAATATATTCGGGTCATATCCCGGACCGCCCAGAGGCCGGAAGAATCACGGAAGATCCCGATCTCATCCGTTCCGTCACCATCGTAGTCCCCTGAGACCCCGGTGTCGGAAGATGCCCCGAAATAAACTCTCGTCAATCCCCGGATTGCCCAGAGACCTGATGCCGGCCTGAAGATTCCGACATCCGCCGTCCCGTCCCCATCATAATCATCGGCCACCGGTTCATCTTCTCCGGCTCCGTAATAGACCCGGCTGATATCATAGAGGGCCCAGAGGCCTGAGGTCTGATCAAAGAATGCGATATCGGAATAGTCGTCTCCGTTGTAATCCCGGACCCGGGGAATATTCGCGTGTGAACTGATGGTGGGGATCGAATATTTCTGACGATTATTATTCCAGCCCTCGAAGATCCCGAAGTGGGACTCCTGAGGCATGCCCGCGCTCCACTTCCATGGTTCATCGAAAAACTCGAAGATATGCCCTTCCACTTTATTATCCTCAAACCATCCCGAGATGGCTTTAAAGAATTTACCCGCGTTGGCCTCGGACGGTTTGCAGTTTCCCCCGGGCCAGGTTGTTCCCCCCGCTGTCGCCCAGCCCGTTTCGCCGATGACCACCGTCTTCCCCCCGGCTATCCCGACCACGTTGTCATACTCAGTTTTAAAGTAATCAGTCATCGCCTGATCGTCGGGATTGTTATCGTGCCAGAAGGGATAGATATCGGCCCAGACTTCATCGATGGCGGCCGATTGAGCCAGTGATCCGTGACCGGCCCAGACCCCCGATGTCTGGCAGGTGGTAACTTTAATCCCCGATAACCCATTGGCGTCAAGTTGGGTTCGGGCGTATGCCATTAGAAGCTCTATGTTGGCCTGGATGATCCCGGAAGGACCGGGACTGTCGGATAGGTTTTCATTGCCGCATATTATAGTAGTGACCGTTCCCGGGTATTGCTTGGCCTGGGCGATGATCGAATCGATCTCCGCTTTTGACTTTGCTTCATCGAAATAATCGGGAGCTGTAGAGGTGGGGAATGCCCAGGCCCCCATCGCGACTTTTACTCCGCACGCGTGCGCCGCCTGAATAACATACTGATTGCTGTACTGGATGGTCCAGGTCCGGATATGCGTAAAATGGTGCCTGATCAGGCGCATATCACTGAGCACATCCTGATAGCTGTAGGAATCCCAGGCTGGAGAGGTTCCCGTGGTGGGGTCACCTTTCTTATAGACCTGGTATCCGATATGGACGTAATCCTCGTAAGAGGCAAATCCACAGATTGGGAGAAGAAGAACAAATAAAACCAGGACGGACAGACTGCGATTCCTCATCACGAACCTCCTTCGGTTATCACGACACACTCCTGCGGGGGGCCCCTTTAATATTATTGCAGCTCACCTTACCAATGATCATATAGACCATCTGGGCATTGTTTTGTTCAACTATATCATGGGACGGAGGAAATACGTCAAATTTTTACAATATTTATCTCATTTTCGGGACTTACTCCTTAGTATAGGCTTGGACAGCTTCTATATATACAGTAAAACCGGATTGCTCTATTCACCCCGATTAAATAACTTGACATAAAAATGCAGTATTGATAAAATAAATATTGAGAACTACCTGGATCTGTGATATGTTTTTATAAAGATGTATTTGACTTGCGCAGCAAGGGTTAAGTTCAGGAGAATCAAGATGTACCTTGCAGATCCAAACGCGGATTCCATTATAAAGGCGATCGGCCCGGAGGGGATACCTTCCGAATCTTTGCTTCTGATTCTTCTGGCCGAAAAGAGCCGCGCCGAGATCCCTGGGCTGATCCGGGAACTCAATAAAAATCAGATTAACTTCTGCGGAGGGATCTTCCCCGGGGTCATCCACGGCGATAAACATTATGATGAAGGGGCTGTTTTAGTCGTTTTACCCGCGCTGGAAAATCCTTTCCTGATTAGAGGGCTGGATACCCATAAGTTTGTCCTCCCCGATTTCGGGCGGAAGATAAAACGTTCCCCCCGCAGAAAGTCCACGGCCATTATTCTGGTGGATGCCTGGACTCCCTGTATTTCACTTTTCCTCTCCGAGATCTATAACCAACTAGGAGATTCTTTCCGTTATTTTGGGGGAGGCGCGGGCTCTCTCAAATTTAAAAGTAAACCCTGTATATTCACCACGGATGGTCAGTTCAGGAACGCCGCCCTGGTTATATTTACTACTCTGAAAAGTACCCTGGGGGTCCGCCACGGCTGGGAAAGACTCACCGGGCCGATCGTTGCGAACGATACGCGTAACCATATCATCAGTGAATTGAACTGGGCAAGAGCGCTTGATGTCTATCGCGATAGCGTTGAATCCCACAGTGGAAAAAAGATAACGGCAAAAAATTTCCCCCAGGTTAGCATGGAATATCCGTTTGGAATATATAAAGAGGGGAATGAAGATGTCGTCCGCGATCCGATCGCGGTTAATAAAAAAGGAGAACTCATCTGTGTTGGAGAGGTTCCGGAGAACACCGCACTCTATGTCTTACACGGGGAGAAAGAAACCCTGCTCGAAGCTGCCGGGCAGGCCGCTAGAGACTGCATGAAGCGGAAGAGAAAAGAAATTACCTGCTGCCTGGTCGCGGACTGTGTCTCCCGGAGTCTCTTCCTGGGCGATGAATTTCACGAAGAATTGGAGATAGTGAGAAATGTTCTCCAACCCTGTATTCCCCATGGTATATTATCAATAGGTGAAATAGCGTCTCACGGCGAAGCTTATCTTGAATTCTTTAATAAAACTATCGTAGTAGGTGTCTTCCATGGTTGATAACAATGATTTCAAGAAAACCATCGGTGATATCTTACTCCTTTATGAGCTCTCTCTCGCCATCGGCCGGTCGTTGGATCTGAAAGCCAACTGTGCCGGATTTCTGAAAGCGGTGATGGCACGAAAAAATTTGGCCTTTGCCGCGGTCTGGATAAAAAATAAATATCTCCCCGGGGTCGAGAGTGAGAAGGGTGCTTCACTGGTTTATGCTCATCCCGACTACCGAATAAGAGAGACAACCCTGTCTCTCAACCATCCCCTTTTTCGCTCGCTGAGAAGCAAGAATTTTATTTCCCTGAGTTCCTCGGACATCGGCTATAAAAAGGTTATCACTGAAAAGAGAATTCGCACTGGAACCTTCGCCCTCTTCTCCCTGGATAATATTGGGGTGTTGAAACTTTTCTCCTCCACCCGCCAAGAGCGATTCGGGAAAAAGGAACTATCCCAGTTGGCCAGGGTAATCTCCCAATTCACCGTTTCCCTGAAAGGATGCTTTGCCTACCAGAAATCCCGCTGGGAAATTGCGGACCGCCACCGGGCGGAAGAAAAATTGCGCCAGGAAAGGGATTTCAGCCGAAGCCTCCTCCAGGCCTCCCCGACTTTCTTTGTGGCCATAAGCGCGGAGGGCCAAACTCTAATGATGAATGAAATGATGCTCAAAACTCTTGGATATACCAGAGGTGAGGTTCTGGGAACAAATTACCTAAAAACTTTTGTGACGAAGCCTGATCGGGAGCGGATTGCCCTGGTTTTTAAAAGGATGGCAAAATTACACAAGCCCTCGACGGATGATAATCCCGTGCTGACCAAGGATGGCCGTGAGCGGCTGCTGGAGTGGCACAATATGCCCATGTTCAAAAAGAATGGAGAGTTTGACTTCTTCTTTGGCATCGGGATCGACATAACCGAGCGCAGGCGCATGGAAGAGGAACTTATCAAAGCCGGAAAACTGGAATCTCTGGGAATCATGGCCGGGGGTATAGCGCACGACTTTAACAACATTCTGACCGGCATCCTGGGCAATATATCCCTGGCCCGGATGGAGATGGACCCAAAAGAAATAGTTATAGATCGCCTAAGAGAAGCGGAAAAAGCAACCCTGCGAGCTAAGAATCTGACCCAGCAGCTCCTGACTTTTTCCCGGGGAGGAACTCCGGTTAAAAAAAATACATTGATTACGGAGTTCCTGCCGGAGGTAATTGATTTCGCCTTAAGTGGCTCCAACGTTACCTGCAAACTCGTAATACCAAATAACCTCTGGTTGGTGGCAGCCGACATCGGGCAGATCAGCCAGGTAATCGATAATTTAATCATAAACGCCATCCAGGCGATGCCTGAAGGTGGAACGATTACAGTCGAAGCAGTAAACGTCACTGCTGGAGATTCGGTACATATTCCCCTGAAGAAAGGAAAGTATGTAAAGTTATCCGTGAGCGATCACGGGATTGGCATCAAAGAGGAACACCTCACCAAGGTATTCGACCCTTTCTTTACCACCAAGCAGAAGGGCAGCGGCTTGGGGCTGACCTCGGCTTATTCTATTTTGAAAAATCACGATGGAGTTATCACGGTCGACTCCCAGTTGTACCAGGGGACGACCTTCTCAGTCTATCTCCCCGCATCCCCCGGGGTGATCAGAAAAAAAGGAAAAGTCAAAAAGAGAGAATTCATTCCTCGAACCGGGAAGATTTTAATTATTGATGACGAAGAGGTGGTCAGAGATGTAGCTGGAAGATTTGTGAAACACATCGGCTATCAACCGGAACTGGCCGGAGGAGGAAAGGAAGGAATAGCTCTGTATGAGACTGCCTTGAAGAAAGGCTGTCCCTATGATGCTGTCATTCTCGATCTAACCATGCCGGGAGGAATGGGAGGAAAAGAGGCGGCAAAACAAATCCACGCGCGCGACCGCGGCGCTAAAATTGTCGCCTCCAGCGGCTACTCAAACGACCCGATTATGTCGAACTTCAAGAAGTTCGGTTTCGACGGTGCCCTGGCCAAGCCTTACCAGATAACGGAACTGAGCGAGGTTCTGGAGAAAGTAATTGGGGGAAAGAAGTTTACTAAATAGAATGCTAAAATCATGTAGTTCGAGTCTTCAACAAGATAGATAGAAAAAAGGGGGCCCATGATGGGCCCCCTTTTTTTAGTTCCCGAACGCTACTCTCAGGAAAATTATCTTCGAGATGGCAGATAGATAAACTTTATCTTGTCACCGGCATATCACCGGTTCCACCATAATAAACCCTGGTAATTCCCTGTATATCCCACAATCCCGATGACTCCCTGAATATACCGATATCGTCCTTGCCTGTCCCCTCATAGTTACCCGGGACTGGAGAATCAGAAGATGAACCGAAATATTGTCTGGTCACATCTCGTATTGCCCACAACCCTGAACTACTGAGGAATATCCCGCAGTCCCAGGCCCCGTCACCGTTATAGTCACCGGGAACTGTATCATCTCCCGTGGATCCGAAGTAAACCCGGGTAACATCCCTGATCGCCCAGAGACCGGAACTTTCCCGGAAGATTCCAATGTCTTTTCTCGTGTCTCCATAGTAGTAACCGGGAGCAGGAGAATCGGCGGAGCCTCCGAAATAGATTCTTGTGACTCCCCGGATGGCCCAGAGTCCGGAAGCTGAGCGAAAGATCCCTATACCAGCTGTTCCGTCTCCATCGTAATCCCCCGGTTCGGGGAGATCGCTGCCGCTTCCAAAATAAGCACGGGTGTTACTTCGAATTGCCCAGAGTCCGGAAGTTGCCCGGAATATACCGATCTCGGTGGTTCCGTCGCCGTTGTAGTCTCCGGGAACCGGTACATCCGTCGTTCCCCCGAAATAGACCCGGGTTATCTTTCTTATCGCCCAGAGACCGGAACTGCCGCGAAAGATTGCGATATCCGAAGTCCCGTCACCGTTGAAGTCGGTGATCCAGGGTGGAATTCTCGGAGTCGGGGTCGTAACCGGCGGTACCGGCGTGGTTCCCGGCGGAGTCGGGGTCGTAACTGGCGGTACCGGCGTGGTTCCCGGCGGAGTCGGGGTCGTAACCGGCGGTACCGGCGTGGTTCCCGGCGGAGTCGGAGTCGTAACCGGTGGTACCGGCGTGGTTCCCGGTGGTGTCGGAGTGACAGCGCCTCCACCGGCGAAGGGTAGTAATGTAATGGTTATGATTTCGCCTTCGTTAAAATAGATAGCAGGAGAATGATCGTCATCGTATGAGATAGCATAAACTTTGTGGTCGATGCCGTATTGATGCAGGATTTTTCCGTAATGCAGAACCGGTGAATCCGGAGAGTTATCTCCCTGGTAGTAATAATCCGGGTTATTCCAAACCGTACCGTCCGTATCCATCACCCCCCGCAGTATCGCCCGACAGATAACCGGGGCGGATGCGCCCGCCGCGAACTCACCGGTCCCCCCGAATAAAACATGGCCGTAGTTGGCATTGAGGTTAGGATCGGGCCAGGGTGAAGGGTAGGTTTCCCAGGCAGGGCGGCTGTATGTCGCGAATGCGGTCCCGGTAACCGTGAGCACTTCTCCCGCGCCGTCTACCGAACCATAATAAGTTTGTGCATTCTCATCCGTAAACTCGAATTCCCGGTTCGGCACCCAGCACTTGTTAATGATATAATCATTCCAGAACGCCGAGAAATATCCGAGGTGATCTCCCCATTCGGTGCCGACTTTGTCGGGTGCGACCACCCGCCAGGTTGTTCCGCCGGATGTCTGAACTAGGTTCTCCCGGTAGATGACGGAGTTGCTGCAGGTCTGAGTTGCCATGTCGGGCACGTTGGAGAACTGTGAAAATATGGTATCTCTGATATCCGGTATATCGGTCTGCCAGCCGTAGGTGACATACGAGTTGGGAGGATTCTTGTCAGTTACCCCAAACGTGAAGGGGATGCTCCAGAAATCCACGTTTGTGGTGTTGATGTTCATATTGTCGGTGTAGGTACAGATCTCAATTTTATCGTAGATCAGGTGATCGTTGCTGGTGCACGCCGGCTCTCCCTCGACACAATCGAAGGTCAGGGCGTCGAAATCGGATTGATAGGAAAAATAAATCCGGCCGCTGTCGATCGCGGGAGCGTTGAATTGAATTCCATCGGTTGACTCTAGGTCCCCCAGCGAGAAGGTCATACTGGTAACCGGCGACGTTTTGGTTTGGAGAGTCCAGGTGCTGCTGTCAAGGTAAGTATTCCCGGTGTGACTGGCTTTACCGCTGATAACCCAGAGGAAAACTTTATCATTGGGGATACCGGAGTTATTAATGAACTTGAAGGTGGCTTTTGGCTGAGCAAAGGCTTGAGGATTTGCTATTCCGGCTATAGATACCAGAATCCCTAATAAAACTATAACAGTCTTTTTCATCACCATCTCCTTCAACTCGATATATGTATATATCGGGTTAGTCGCGATTGTAGCTTATAAATACATAAATATTCTGCTAAAATATAAAATAATACTATATGATACAGAAATATATACCACTCGGCTTATTGGATGTCAAGCAACTATTATATTTTTTTTGGGGGGGGAGGGGGGGAGAAACATCTGAAGCTTCTGCTCTCACGCTTCAGGCGTCTTCAAACAAATATTGGCTGCAAAAATAACCTGAATCAGAAATAGGTTATTTGTGAATTGAGCCCTTGATCAAACTCTCTTTTTTACCGCGGGTGTATTGTTTGATCTGTGCTTCGCGCTTTAGTGCCGAAGAGCGGTCGCCATGCGGTTCGGAATAGGCCAGTTTGACCGGGTGGCGAGAGGCAGTATATTTGCAGCCTTTCCCCCGGTTGTGCTCCTCGATCCTTCGATTGATACTGGTAGTTATTCCGGTGTAGAGCGTACCGTCCCGGCAGCGGACGATGTAAACATACCAAGCGGGTGTGGGTGTGGAGGTATTATTCACTGGAGGGACATTATACACTTTAAATCCTCTTTTAACGTTTAAACTTCTGCTTCGGAATTTCCTCCCGAAATACTTCGGGATCCCGGTTTGTTTAATTGATATTATCGGGACAATAATTTTCTGTGGGAGGGGCATCTTGCCCCGATAATCGCGGCTGGAAGCCGCTCCCACAGTTGAGCAGCTACATTCTCTTTTTAGCGCTTAATCCCGGGTGAGTCCATGCTTGGAGTACAAAGCTTTCTCAATGGCATGAGGGGAAAGCCGAGTTTATTTCCCGGCCGGGGAAGGTTCCTTCGCCGGCCCGCCAACCTGACTCCAGTCCGTTAAGTTTTTTTAAACATATAGCTTCATCCTTTTCTTGATGATCAATATTCAGTTTGCCCTGATCGGCTCTCACGAATTCCTCCAGCTATTCAAACAGTCTGACATTTTTACGGTGATGCAATCAATAAATTTAGCTCTTTTTTGTGGCAACTAACTCCTTGTATCGGCATAATGGGATCAAAATATGATCCATATATTGCGCTAATCGTATCAGTTTAAACTGGGAGAAGATAAAATCATGCCGGATAGTCTACTTAACAGATATGTGATATTTGAAAAATGGGATGAATCCATCTTCCATTTTTTGCCGAAAATTTTTCTGGCGATACTGGTTCTGGTATTATTTTACCTGTTAGCTAAAATAGTTCGGAGCTATTCACTCAAGCTCTATACCAGAATACTGAAGAAGCAGACCGATTTAGCAAAAATAATATCCCTGGTACTCTATGTAGTAATAATAGCCTCGGGGGTGATCTTTGCATTAGAGATCATAGGCTTGGAAAGTTATCTGACAAAGCTACTGGCGGGGGCGGGTATTATAGGTATTGTCGCGGGTTTTGCTTTCAAAGACATAGCGTCAAATATGTTTGCCGGGTTAATGGTTAATCTGCAAAAACCATTTAAAGGTGATGATTGGGTTAAAATTGATGGTAAGTTTGGAACAATAAATGAAATAGGATGGATTACAACCTCCATAAAAAATATTAGCGGGCAAGAGGTATTTGTGCCTAACCAACTGATCTATAAAAGCACGTTTACTAATTATTCAACTTTTAAAAAACGACGCGTAATTGTCCGGAGCGGTGTTTCGTATGGTGACGATCTAGAGAAAGTAAAAAGCATTGCTATCGAAGAGGTCAAGCAGATAAAAGTTTTGATGAAGACAGAAGATATTGACTTTTATTTCACGAGTATTGGAAGTTATTCTTATAATTTTGAAGTTCGGTTCTGGATTGAATTTTTAAAACAAACGGACTATTTGAATGCTATGAGCGAAGCAATTATGCGAATTAAAAAACGATTTGAAGAAGAGAATATTTCAATAGCCTATCCTGTTCAATCGTTGGACTTCGGGGTAAAAGGCGGCGTGAATATATTTGATAAACCGATAGATATAGAGCTTCCTCGAACAGCTTTTTTAACCACGAAGAGCACGAAGAACACGAAGGAAACAACAGAAAACGAAAAAATCATAAATTCAAAATAAATGCGCCCCGGTGGCCGAGGATATTAAGATGAAACGAAAGAAGATAAATTACGCCCTTTCTGCCGCATTGGCAGCGATGGTCCTGATGCTCACTTCCATTCAGGATGTTTACGCGTGCACCCGCGCGGTCTATCTGGGAGAGAACGGAACCGTCATTACCGGGCGATCGATGGACTGGGCTGAGGATATGCAAACCAATCTCTGGGTTTTCCCCCGCGGTATGAAGCGCGATGGCGCCGCCGGCCCGGATTCCCCGAAATGGGTATCCCGATATGGGAGCGTGATCGCTTCCGGTTATGAGATAGGCACGACGGACGGCATGAACGAGGCCGGGTTGGTCGCCAATCTGCTGTATCTGGCCGAATCGGATTACGGCCGGCCCGACGGCAAACCGCCCCTTTCAATCTCTACCTGGGCCCAATATGTGCTGGACAACTTTGCCACCGTGGCCGAAGCCGTGGATGCTTTGCGCGAGGAATCGTTTCGTTTGATCGCGCCGGATCTGCCTAATGGCCGTCCCGCTCGGTTGCATCTGGCGATCTCTGATGCTGCCGGGGACTCGGCTATTTTCGAATATATCGCAGGCAAGTTTGTCATCCACCACGGCAAGCAGTACCAGGTAATGACGAACTCCCCGGCTTTTGAGCAGCAGCTCGCGCTGAATGACTATTGGGCGGATATAGGGGGCCTGACTTTTCTTCCCGGGACAAATCGAGCTGCCGATCGATTCGCGCGAGCTTCGTTTCTTATTAACGCGATCCCGAAGGCCATCGATGATAACTATATCAAAGCAGTGCCGGAGGGGACCTATGCAAATCAGGCCGCACTCAGCGTGCTCAGCGTGATCCGCAGCGTCAGCGTACCGCTTGGCATTACCACACCGGGTCAGCCCAACATCTCGTCGACGATCTGGCGTACTGTCGCCGATCATAAGAACAAAGTTTATTTCTTTGATTCGGCCACCAGTCCCAACACATTCTGGGTGCCACTTTCGGAGCTTGACCTGGAGGAGGGCTCAGGGGTGAAGAAGCTCACGCTAGCCGGAGGTAAGATATATTCCGGCAACGCGGGAGGAAAGTTTGAGCCGTCGCCGCCGTTCACCTTTCTGCCGTCTGATCCCGAACAGTCAAAAGAATAACTTCTGCGGACGGTAGAAACGGGCAATTCCGGGGACACCATATTAAATTTTTCGTAACACTTTAGCTCTTTGAAAAAATCCACCACCGACACAGGGTTGGTGGTGGATAGAAAATAATTTCAAAGAGCTAAAGGGAGAAGTGTTACAATTTTTCTTATTCTGAGGGGAAATCTAGGGTAATACCAATTAATAAGTTTTCATTAAGGAAGAGACTATGGAAGAGAATTGCACGATATCACGCTACCTCCTCAGCCGACTGCAGTTGATCGGCGTCAAACACCTTTTCGGAGTTCCGGGGGATTATATCCTGGATTTTCTGGATGAGGTTATTTCGAGTCCCATCCAATGGGTGGGTACTTGCAACGAGTTGAATGCCGGTTACGCGGCAGACGGTTATGCCCGCTTGAATGGGATCGGCGCCGCGGTTGTGACTTACGGTGTCGGAGGGTTGAGTATTTTGAACGCAGCCGCCGGCGCATTTGCCGAACAAGTACCGTTGATTATCATCAGCGGGGCTCCCTCGGCGCGAAACCGGGAATCGGGCGCCCTGGTTCATCACCTGGTTTCCAACTATTATCTGCAGCGGGATATTTATGAGAAATTGACGACGGATACGGCCATATTGACGAACCCGAGTCACGCTCCCGCTCAAATTGACCGTGTTATCCGGAATTGCGTAACCCGAAAATTACCGGTTTATCTGGAACTGCCTTGCGATATGATTCATGCTCCTTGTCGCGCGCCCCTGGCGTTGCCGGATGTCACGCCATTATCTTCGGATGAGGACAGCCTGGCGGAATGCGTCTCCGAAGCCGTGGAGATGATCGGGAACTCCAGCCATCCACTGATACTCGCGGGGGTGGAATTGCATCGTTTTGGTCTGGGAGACGAAGCGCTGCGTCTGGTCGAAACTGCCGAAATTCCTTTTGCCACGATGCTTAGCAGCAAGTCGGTATTGCCGGAGATTCATCCCCAGTTTGTTGGTATCTATCAAGGGGGCTGGAGTCGGGAAACTGTGCGACGGCAGGTGGAGGATTCCGACTGTCTCCTGTCTCTGGGATTTCGGATCACGGATCTGGACACGGGCTTATTCAGCATAAATCTCGATAATCGTAAAATGATCACCGCCGGTGGAAACCGGGTTCGGATCGGCAGCCATTATTATCATCAAGTACAATTGAGAGATTTTATCCATAGGCTGGCTTCCGCGGTTAAGCCCCGTTCCTACCTCTCCTCCCATCCGTCCGAATCCTACGACATCGGGAAGAAATTTGTACCTCGGCCGGCGTGTATGTTAACAGCACCTCGGCTGTATGAATGTTTGAATAGTTTTCTCGACGACCAGATGATTCTCCTGGCGGAACCCGGCGACGCTTTCTGCGCGGCCCCGGAATTTTATATCGAAGAAGCGGAAAACTTCATCTGTCAAAGTTATTATTCTTCCATCGGTTACTGTACCCCGGCGGCTCTGGGAGCGGCGTTGGCGCAGCCGGAAAAACGCCCGGTAATCCTAACCGGTGACGGTGCCTTCCAGATGACGGCACAGGAAGTCTCCACCCTGATCCGGGAGCGTTGTCCCGCCCTGATAGTACTCATTAACAACGACGGTTATCTGATTGAACGGGTTCTCCATGAAGACGGCCCGTATAACGACATCCAGATGTGGCATTATTCCAGTCTGCCCGGGGTATTTGATGGCAATTCTTATTCCATCGGGATCCGGGTCACTACGGAGGAAGAACTTGGCGAGGCCATGGAAATCGCCGTCCGGGAGAAGAACAAACTGGTATTTATTGAAGCCTGCCTGCCCGATCGCGACTGTTCTCCGGGATTGAAACGACTGGGGAAAACCTTTCGGAAAAACAAGTGACCGGAATGAATATATCGGTGCCGGTAATTCCAGGGACACCATACTTAATTCAGCAGTATTACAAGAGAAAATAAACAAGAATTAAGTATGGTGTCCCCGGAATTTAAATGGTGTCCCCGGAATTTACGTCCTTTGATTTCAGAGAAAGACGTTTACTTTTCGAAGATTGTCGCGATCTTTTCCCTTACAGGTATAATTTCTGCGTCCAGCCCGGGCGTTTGTCCACCCAGGTCAAAGTCGAGTTTAACCTCCGGCCGAAATATCATGCAGTAGGCAGAACCGCCGAAGTGGAACATGCCGAGTTGAGCCGTCGGTAGACCAAGTCGTCGGGCAACTGATGAGCGCACTGAGGCGAGTTAAAGTAACTCACCCTCTATCGTCGCCGTTGTGAAAGTCTCCTGAGTTAGTATTTCGGCCCGGCCCGACTTCTGGCTTAAGCGTCTGGTAGATCATCTGAAAAGGCTTCACGGAGACCTTCGTGAGCCCGTGATAAGGCTGATTCAAGGCGACAATGGAATAAAGGACAATTCCAATGAATGCTGAATAGCAGGAGATGAATATCATGGTGGACAGCTTGACGGGATTTACGCAGAGCAGAAAACAGCTCATCAGAAATCCAATTAAAACCACTATGATAAACCAGGTCAGGCTGACATTGCCGGAGAATATTCGCGTCGACCGATGGTCGGATATTTCATCGATGTCCTTCAATAATCTTTCTTTCAGGTCTTGCTGGTATTGAGAGACAGGATTGAGGTTCAGGATGCCGTCTTCAATCTTGATAAACAGTTTCTGTGCCTTTGGGCTAAAAGAACCCTTTGCCAGCCGGGGCCATTCATCATTGATGACAGCCTCCACATATTCAAGTAAGTCAGACTGTAATTTGATAGCCTCGCGGCTTCCGAATCGATTAAAGTCGCTACCCAATTCGGCAATTTCTTTGGCCTCCAGTTCTACCGAATTTTGAATTTTAACGGTCTCCACACTCAGGTTTGCAAAATTCATCGATAGTATTAAACCCAGGAGTATTCCGAGCGACCGAAACAAAAGGGTTGCTAGTGCTTTGGCTTTCCCATCAGCCGTCCGGCCAAAAAGCCGATAACCCAGCAGATAGGGGATAAATCCCAGTAAAACTATTCCAATAACGAATAACGGGAGGCTGACTATAAAATTTATCCCTAAAAACATATCTATCACAATCAACTCCAATAGCTTATTTTTTCCGGTACCAGATCCGGAATTTCATGATTTTCTCCTGCAAATCGATGAATTAGTTGAATTTGCTCCTGAGATACTGGAAGCAATCAAACGCGATCAGGACACGCTTGGCAAAGAGATGCTTTGATTTTACAGGACTTTCCCCGTTTTTTAAGGGCACAAATTATTAACTGTCTATATTGCAAGCAGATTGATAAAACAACAAGTGAAAATGTGGTCTACGCTGTTGTAGGGTGATCTTGCACAAGAAAACCTCAAAACCACAGGAGGCCACGAAATGAATATTACCAAAATCGGCAACACTATTCGAGATCAAATTCACATATTTCCGGGCAAACTTTCTCTTCGGTTTTCCAAACCGACAAGTAAATTTGTTGAGCAGATGGTCTATGGGATTACTAGTGAATCGATTATCAGTAAACCTAAACAAGAAAGGTCTTGACCGAGAATTACAGGAACAGATTATTTGAGCTGGGCATCACCGTGTTCATAAGAATACTCTACTGATTGTTGATCCCAATGATCTCAGAAAAGAGTATGCTAAAAAGATGGAATATATGGGGACTGTCCGAGATGGGAGCAAGAAGGAATTGTGTAATGGTTATTGGATGATGGATATACTTGCCTGTGATGCGGGCGGCCATAATATTACCCCGCTCTATCAGTACTATAGGTTTCGGAAGGTCCGATAACCCCCGGTATTCCAGTGTTCGATGACAAACAACTCACTTTTCAGCCAATGCTAAAAAAACGGGGAAAGTCCTGTAGAGAAATGCATTGATCCCGGCTATGAAATTTTGTATATTTAGGGACCTGAAATCCAAGTCCTGAACATTAATTTGGAGGAAATATGAAAACAAGGTTTGGACTGAACTGCCTTTTAGTTGCTCTTTTTACGATCATTGCAATCAGCGGATGCTTTGCCTCCCCTCCCGGGGAGATAAAAAAGGAGAATGCCCCCGATCAACCACCCTCCGATATAAGCGAGGTTACTTCAGAAAAACCGCGGATGAAAACAATCGGCATCATCGGCGGGGTAAGCTGGGTGTCATCGCTTGAATATTACCGGTTAATGAACGAAATGGTCAGAGATGAACTTGGCGGATTGCATTCCGGCCAGATCCTGATGTATTCCATCGCATTTGGAGATTTTGCAAGACAGGAGCGACTGGCGGAAAAAGGGGACTGGAGAATCTTGAGAAAAACTATGATTGATGCCGCACAAAGACTTGAACGGGGGGGAGCGGATTTTATCGTAATAGCCTCCAATACCATGAACTCGACTGCTGATCTCATTGAAGCAAATGTCAGGATCCCCGTTCTCCACATCGCTGACGCGACCGGCAAAAAGGCAAATGAAAGAGGAATAAAGACCGTCGCGCTGCTGGGCACGGCATACACCATGGAGCAAAATTTTTATCGGGACCGCCTGGAGAAAAAATACGGGCTCAAGGTAGTTACTCCCTCTGACACCGAACGTGACTATATCAATACGGTTATTTTCGATGAATTATGTGCCGGAAAGTTCATCAAGGAGTCAAAAGAGCAATTCATCCGAATCATTGACCGCCTGGTAAAAGAAGAGGGGGTGGAGGGAGTTATACTGGGTTGTACCGAGATCCCGTTGTTGGTCAAGCAGGAAGATGTCAGCGTGCCGGTTTTCGACACCACGGCGATACACGCGGAGGCCGCGGTAAAGTATTCCTTGAACCGGGAATAATCACCTCTAAATTATGAAGAATTCCAACAAGCATTTCATTATGATCACGGTGGCCATGCTGGTGACAGGAGCAAAAGAAAATACTGGCAGCATATTTTACTATTACCGAAACAACCGGTAGTGCAATAATTGAGCTAAAATATTTCAAAGGAGGGGATATGAGAGGATTGATTTGTTGTATGTGTATGTTTTTATTTCTGACAACGGCCTATGCGACCGACGACCTTCAGGGCAAAATAACCGCCATTGATATCGAAGGCGGTACTATTGAGGTCTCCGGCGTAAAAATCATCGCCAAAAGCGCGAAAATAGAAAACCTGAACGATATGAAATGCACCCCTGCGGCTCTGAAGGTAGGCGACAGTGTGGAAGTCGATGGAATCTTCTCAGGACCGGCCGAAATGACGGCAACCAAAATTGAGCAAGAAGGTGTCGTACAGGATAAGATCGAAGGAATTCTGGAGGCGGTTGACTGCGCGGCACGCACCTTAATGATAAGCGGGATCCTGGTTAAAGTCCCCGCAGGCACCTTTCTGGAAGGGAAGCATGACTTGCCGATCAAGCTGGAGGAACTGACCGTCGGAACTCGCATTGAATGCGAAGGAACTTGGACAGGCTCCAGAGAGCTAACCGCCAGCCAGATCGAGGTGGATTAAAATCTCCATTCCATATTCAAATTCGGCATTTATTAAGAAATAAAGAAGGCCCCCTGTATGGGCCTTCTTTATTTTTTTATTCCCCCGCCGGGACCCCCTTAGGTAAGTTCAGGGTAAATTCATCTGCGTTATAGTATTTCGATCAGCTAAGTAAAATATCAAACTAGTGGGCACAAAAAGGGCCCACTAGTTTAAATACTCTCCAGTCAGATAGCGGAGCGAATCCTCGTCTGGGACATTTTCGACTACATCTTCAAGGCGGACCGCTGGCGGATGGGGCGGATAAAGCCGGTTCGGACCTACCGTAACCCGATCTTCCTGGCCAGGGAGTGGGCGAAAGCGATGGAGTGGGGCAATTTTTGGTCTCAAAGGGCGTTCGCCCGGGCGATCGGGCGATCCCATGCCAGTGTCTCTCAGGTATTGGGCCTCCTCCGGCTCTACCGGGAGGCCCTCGGCGATCCGCATTATTCCCGGAAGGTCACCGAACGGAAGCTTGATCTTTAATCAAGGGCATAAATCCTCCGGATATCTTCCAGTACAGAGTCAAGATTCATTGATCCCAATCCTAAAGACTTGAAATCAATTCCTTCCGTTCTCATGAGAGAATTAAACTCTCGTAAATCTTCTTTGATCGTGTCAGGTATTTCTCCGCCAAAGTCTGGGTTCAAAATCTGATATAATCTGAAAACATCGTTCTTGTATTTCTTGATGGCCTTGCTGTCGATATCTTCTCCTTTCTCCTTACGCCTTGACAAGTCAAGCCAGGCCCGTACTTTAAGGGGGATCAAGTGCTCGGGGCCTGCAAAAGAAAGACCATCTAAATCCTTTTTTCCACCATGAAGGAAGTGGTAATAGTCATCATCCAGGAGAATGGCAGATAAGCTCTTGATTTCCTCATCAGTCGGGATGGGCGTCAAGTGGCTGTCATCAGCCAATCGAAGCTTATCGGGCGCGCGGGGAAACAACTCCAGCATAAACGGATAGCCTTTAGTCGCAGGTTCTTTGAAACGGTAAAACTGCCTACTGCTTGTCGCTTTTTCCTGGACTTTGTATTTTCCTACCCTGACAAATTTCCAAAAGGCTACTACGAACGTCTTATCCAGCGCTTCGATGCATAAGATGATGTCCAGGTCTTTGGTGGCACGGAAAGGCAGGCCGGCTTCCTCCAGTGCCAGCTCACAGGCGGTTCCCCCGATAAGCACATAACGATCCGCGTATGAACGGAAGTGCTCTTTAAAAAGATCCAGCCCTATTACCATAGTTGTCCCTTCATCATCTCTTCAAGCGCGCTGAAACTACCCCTGAAAACCCAGGAATCCGTGATTCGGAAGGGGGATTCCTTGCCCTGCCGGAAGATCAACGAACGCAGGTTGAGAACATTACTCTCCTCAACCCAGGTGGAATAGAAAAGGGCGGCTCCACGGGTCGCGGAGCCGCCCTTTTTACCTTTCAGACTGATTCTATTTCGTCACCGCAATGTCGCCGGAGGTGCCGAAGTAGGCCCGGGTTACCCCCCTCATTGCCCAGAGACCGGAAGAGGGGCGGAAGATTCCGATATTGTCAAGCGAGTCGCCGGTAAAATCTCCCGTCGCCGGGCTGTCCCCGGCTCCCCCGAAATAGGTCCGAGTTATGTCCTGAACCGCCCAGAGGCCGGTGGCGGGACGGAAGACAGCGATCCCGGTCCGGAAGGGACTGCCGGAGGAGTAAACGGCGGGCACTGGCCGGTCGCCGGCACTGCCGAAATAGACGCGGGTAACTCCCCGGATCACCCAGAGGCCGGTGGACGGCCGGTAGATAGCGATCTCCTTCACCCCGTCGCCGGCGTAGTCTCCGGGGACCGGGAGATCTTCCTCCCGGCCTAAATAGACCTGGGTCAGCCCCCTGACCGCCCAGCGGCCGGAGGTTCTCCCGAAGACGGCCAGGTCGCAGGTCCCGTCACCGTCATAGTCCCCGGGCACCGGCCGATCGAAGGTAGAGCCGAAATACACCCGGGTGACCCCCTTTACCGCCCAGAGCCCCGTTTCCGGCCGGAAGACGGCGATCTCGGAGAGGCCGTCGCCGTTGTAATCTCCCGAGTCGAGGACCACGTACTCCGGTGCGGGAGGCGCCGCCGTCAGTTTGAAGGTATCGTTGGTCCATCCCGCCACTTCGACGAAGCCGCCCTCAGACACGAGGAACTCGCCGGTGTCAATGACGCTGTCCCGGGTCGGATAGCCCTCGGGAGAAAAGACTATCACCCTGCCCTTCGCTGGATCGATTGGGGCGAACGTGAGGACCAGTTGCTCATCGGCCTTCAGCCATTCGATGTAACCTTCTTCGCCGATTGTGGATATGCCCGACCGGCAGATCGATTTATTTATTCGCTTCTGCCTGCAAAATAATGGGCGACTCTCCGCTCGGAAACTGGCAAGTCACTTCAATTTTCTTACGGAGGCAGAAATCGCTTTGCTTGAACAGTCCGTTCAATCCGCCTACGGAAGTACTATTTCCAGTGATGGATAAGAGAGGATGTGGCAGGATGAGACTTCTGACGATCAGAGATGCCCGCGGACACAGATCGGCATAAAAATGACCCATGATAAAACTCCATGGGCCATTTTTCACTCCCCGAGAGGGACCCGAACCTGCAGCTTTACGGTTACAGTTCTCTTGAATCAGGATGGGATTTATTTCAACTGAGCTACTGACTCGAACTTAATTGCAGGTGTACCGCGTCCATGACATACAGATGATTGCGGAGGTCAGGCGTATCCAGCCGCCACCATATTGTTTCCTTTCTAACGATCAGAATCACCTGCAAAATATCGCGCAGTTATTTTAAGTCAGGTGCATTCTTTTGTTAGCCAATTAAATATTTGTACCAAACATTCATACTCTCAATTCTTCCAGAGATATTTGTGTTATTCTTTAACCTCCCGCCAAATTTGTACCCTGCCTTACTAAATGCAATATTCATTCCCGCCGACATAGCCCGAGCGATGGTGTATGCAGTTTTAATACCTTTGTTCTTCATCTCATTTTCCATTCCCGAAAGAAGAAATTGAGCGAATCCATTCCCTCTCCATTGTGGGAATGTCGCAAAATCTGTCATTTCAACATTCGACTCTTGTTTATCCATTTCCGCTGATGAAACAGCAACAAGCCGACCACTTGCTTCTATTCCAAAGTAATCAACATGGCTCTTCATTGTTTCCAAAATATATTTTGGGTCATATATCGGAAAAGGATAGGATTCGAATACCGTCTGATAAATGTTTGCCAGCATGGCTGCGTCTGTTTCGTTACAAACTCGTAAAACAAACTCATTCTTCAGGTCGCATGTAGACGGATCTGCTTTTTTTTCAAGAGCGATATTAAGAATCTCTTCCATTCTTTCCAGGTTGGATTCTTTGACGCGTTCATCATTCAGGAAGAATCCCATGAACAGTGAAGCCTCTTTGCCCGAATAGAAAGCTGGGATATGAGCTTCTTCCTGAAATCCTGCGTCTAAAAATATATTCGAATGACACTCCGGTATTTTCGCAAAAATTTTTGAGTAGTTATTCTTTTTTGCTAAATCAATAAGATCAGATGGATATGTGTGAGACAATTCCGATCCTACTTTGATTAAATATATACGGTCATTGTAACGACCATGTTGAATAATACTCCCTTTGTACCTTTCGATTGTATCTTGAGGTCTCATTATTCGGATTTCGTCATTCTATGAGTTATGGTTTGATTAGTTTTTCTATATCCTGTTCCGCTTGCTTTTCTTCCTGAAGAAAAATCTCCATGACCCTGTCCACCATGTCGTGGGTAACCACCCGGCCGTCACGGATCAGGACGGCCCGAGTGGTAACCATGCGGACGAAGGGGATATCATGGGTGACGATGATGAAGTTGGTTGAGCCGCGCAGACTCTGGAGTAATTTCGCCAGGGCGTTGGTGGTGTTGATGTCCAGGGCCGAGGTCGGTTCGTCGAGCAGCAGGAAATCGGGCTTCAGCAGCAGTGCCCGGGCTATGGCCACCCGCTGGGCCTGGCCACCGCTGAGCTGGGCCGGGTAGCTGCCGGCCAGATCGCCCACCCCGACCCGTTCCAGCATTTCCCTGGCTTCCTGTTCAGCCTGCTTCCCGGTTACCCCGGCAACTTCCACGGGGGCCAGGGTAAGGTTATTCAGCACGGTGAGATGGGGAAAGAGGTAGAGATTCTGGAAAACCACACCGACCTTGGACCTGAACCGCGCTTCCGTCATGGAGTGCGCCAGGACCCCGTCGATCTCGACCGTGCCCTGTTGGGGCGTGAGAAAGCGGGCCAAACACTGCAGCAGAGTGGTCTTGCCGGAGCCGCTGCTGCCGACAATGGCGGTAATATGCTCCTCGTTATCGAAAGAAAGTTTCAGTGTGACCCCTTTCAGGACCGCGGTTCCGTCGGGATAGGTGAATTCCAGGCCGTCTGCCTTAATCATCGGCATATCCTCTCTTCTTCAGTGCCTTCTCCCAGCGCCCGGCGAATTTCATCAGCGGATAGGTAACGACGAAGAACATCAGGCCGACGATGAAGTAATACTTCATCGGGTTGTAGGTGACGCTGATGATCGACTGGGCCTGACGCACCACCTCGGCCACCGAGATCACCGAGACCAGGGCGGTGTCTTTGAGCAGGGCCACGGAGGAGTTGACCAGGGCCGGGATGGCGATGCGGAAGGCCTGGGGCCAGACCACGAAGCGGAAGACCTGGAAATTGCTCAAACCCAGGGCCCGGGCCGCCAGCTTCTGGCCCGGTGTCACCGCCATCAAGCCGGAACGGACTACCTCAGCCATATAGGCGGCCCCGTTGATCGACAGAGTGAACACCGCCGAGTTCAGCGGCGAGATGGTCAGGCCGATCTGCGGTGCTCCGAAGTAGACGAAGAAGAGCTGGATCAGTACCGGGGTGCCGCGAACAAAGTCCACCGTAGACCGGACCAGCAGCCGCAGCGGCGAGGGCTTGCCGTTCAGCACCACCCCCGCCGGTACCGCCAGCAGGAAGCCGCAGATTAAGGAAATAAAGGCAATACCGATGGTGATCCCGAAGCCCTGCAGCAAGCGGATGGTGATGGTCCGGCCGCTCATGCCGACCGAACGGATCGCAGGGGTATCATTTGCTGTCGGGCCGAACCACTTTCGGTGCAGATCGGCCATATAGCCCGATTTCTCCAAATCTGTCAGGGCCCGATTAATCCGGGCCAGCAGTTCCGGATGGCCGGAAGCCACCGGGATGCCCATTTGTTCCCGGTAGAGCAGTTTTCCGGCCGGCCGGAAGGGCATACCTGCCGACTTAATCTGGTAGCCGCCGACCAGCCGGTCGGTAACAAAGCCGGCCAGGCGGCCGTTCAGCATATCCTGGTAAATGTCAACCGTACTCTTGTAGGTTACGGTTTCGATCTCCGGATGTTTCTCGGTCAGGTAATGCTCGAAGGTCTCGCCCAGCACCACCCCGACCCGGCGGCCGGCCAGATCATCGATGGAGTCGATATCCGCCCTGTTTTTGGCGTTGACGAAGAGCTGGGCCCCGGAGACGTAATAGGGGAGCGAAAAGTCCACCTGCTTTTGGCGCTCAACGGTGATCGCCATCGAGCCGATGATGGCGTCATACTTGCCAGCCAGCAGCCCGGCCAGGATGCCATCCCACTCGGTGGTGACTATCTTCAATTTCAGCCCGAGTTCCCGCGACACACTCCGGGAGACATCAACATCGAAACCGGCCAGCTCGCCGTTCCGGTCATAGAAGCTGAAGGGGGGATATTTACCGGTTAGGGCCACGGTAAGGCGCTTCGGCGCGGAGGCTTGGCTCTGTGAAGGTGAGGAGAGAGCCGTCCGCCAGAAAATCGTGGCCGAGATGAGCAGAAAAACGGTAAGGATAATTCCTGGTCTCAGCCGATTCATAGTGGAATTTAGCAATTTCTGTATCGTGATCTGAGCCTTGGCCCAGCTTTCAATGATGAGGACCCGATCTACCGGGCCGGGAGGTGGCCGAAGAATTATCTCTGCCGATTGTATGTTATCTCTCACACTGCCCCAGTAAATAGATTAACTATTTCTGCGCCCAAATCTTTGGCTTCATAAATTACCCATCATCCCTGTCTCTTCTCTTCGCCCTTTCGCTGTTTTCCGGGGTGAGTGTGATTGTCCGATCCCAGTCGGAGAGGAGTTTTGCGATGCCGACCGCCTTGAATTCATCCCCCTCTTCCAGGTGAAGCTGAAGATCGCATTCATCGCAATTCCGGTCGCAAAAGGTTGGCTCATAAGAGTCAGGCTCCTTGTAGGAAGTTATGACTCCCTCGTAATTCCTGAGAATCACCTTATTGGTTGACCAGGAAATTAGATAGTTGGGCATAATCGGGATCTTACCTCCCCCGCCCGGCGCGTCTATCACATAGGTCGGGACGGCAAACCCGCTGGTATGCCCGATCAAGGATTCGATAATCTCTATTCCTTTCCCCACCGGAGTTCGGAAATGGCTCAAGCCCTCGGAGAGATCGCATTGATATAAGTAATAAGGCCGGACGCGGCATTGAACCAGCTTGTGGACCAGTCTCTTCATAATCCGCGGACAGTCATTCACACCGGCCAACAACACCGACTGGTTCCCAAGTGGAATACCGGCGTCGGCCAGCTTTCTTAACGCTTCTCGAGCGGAAGTCGTCAATTCCCGGGGATGATTGAAATGGGTGTTGACCCAGAGGGGTTGATGACGCTTGAGCATCGCGACCAAGCTGTCGGTGATCCGATAGGGAAGAACCGCAGGTGTCCGGGTCCCAATCCGCACCACCTCTACATGAGGAATCTTTCCCAGCTCGGTTAGTATCCAGTCGAGATAGTCGTCATCTAGGAGAAATGGGTCGCCACCCGAGAGGAGAACGTCCCGGACTGCGGGCGTGGCCCGGATGTATTCAAGCCCCTCGCGGATCTCGTCTCGATCGGGAATTGAATCCCGGTCGCCGACCCTCCTCTTCCGAGTACAGTGCCGACAGTACATTGCGCACATGTTGCTCACCAGGAATAATACCCGGTCCGGATAACGGTGGGTGATCAGGGGAGTGGGGCTGTCTTTCTCTTCCAAGAGCGGGTCTTTCAAGTCATAGCGGGAGATATTCAGTTCCCGGGGGCTGGGGAATGCCTGGATAAAAATCGGATCGTTCCGATAGTCGGCGAAGTTGATAAGGGAAAAATAATAAGGTGTTATGGATAATGGAAATTTCTCAAGAACTTCCTGGTAGGTTAGCTTTTCCTCCCGGCTAAATTCGATTCCGGTGAGGCCTTCAAAAGTTTTGAGGTCGCGAACCGCATGCCGAAGCTGCCACTTGTAATCACGCCAATTTTTTAATATGTCATCTTCTGAAGCTGTCTGGCCTGCGAACCGCCTCATCTTGGTTAATATGTCCATCTCGCCTCCTGCGGGTATCTTTATTCCGTCCGGCTGCCTCTGCCGCAACCTTAAACGCATACCCGTCATGAATAAGTATTTAAAAGCACAAAGCAGGGGGATAAAGACACTTACGAGGGATAAAACCTTTACCACTAAACCTACTGGAAGCAAAAGCAGCGGATATGATTGTGCTGTTGCTTGCAACTTGTATTAATTACATATTAAAACATATATTGGTAAGAGAACGCAAGAATTATCCGAATAATTAATAAATACCCCGCACAGACCAAGGCGTTAATCATGCCTAAGTCTATGCGGTATAAAGGAATAACTCCCCAGTCCGATGGTGGACCGAACCCTCGTCTGGGACGTTTTCGACTACATCTTTGAGGCGCCCCGGCGGTGGATGGGGCGGATAAAGCCGATCCGGACCTACCGCAACCCGATCTTCCCGGCCCGGGAGTGGGCTGAAGCGATGGAAGCCGGGAATTTCCGTTCTCAAAGGGCCTTCGCCAGAGCGATCGGACTATCCCATGCCCGGGTCTCCCAGGTCCTGGGCCTCCTTCGGATTTGTTCTGTATTCCAGCAAGACCTGGAAGCACTCGGCGATCCCCTTTATTCCCGGAAGGTCGCCGAACGGAAACTCCGGCCGATCGTCAATCTCCCGAAGGAAAAGCAAGAGCTCAGGATCAGGGAAATGCTTTGACCCCGGTCATGAAATCATTGCGAAGTCTGAATACTTTGGTTTGGATATCCAGGCCGAAGTACTCACGCAGGAAGCTATTACCACAGCCGCAATAGAAGGGGAGATACTCGCCCGCGACTCGGTGCGCTCATCGGTCTCCCATTGTCTTGGTTTGCCGCCCGCCGGTCTCCCCGTTGCCGAGAGACATATTGATGGTTTGGTTGAGGTGCTCATCGACGCGACTCGAAACCCATGGAGAACTTCTCTCCGTATCGCGGCTTAAAGGATGGCATGCGGCCCTATTTCCTACAGGATACTCAGGGATGAGCAAAATTGTCGCTGGTGATTGGTTTCTTTTTGTTTGAGTCTTACAACCATCAAACTGTGCTATTTTAAGCTCCTGATTTTAAAATTGGTTTTTTACTGTATTGGTTTTATTGTATTGGTTTTATTGTACTTTTTCAGAAGAATCGTTTAATTTAGGTTTAAGATAGCTATTGATATGGTAATTTATAACAATAATTGAACCATCGAACCAGCAACAGAGGAGGGATCAAATGACGGAATCCGGCAAGAAGTATTATCTCAGTGTATTTACACTTACGATGATCTGTGTTGCCACTGTGATGAGTCTGAGAGGCCTGCCGATGATGGCATCGGAAGGCCTCCACATGTTTTTCTACATTTTCTTTTCCGCATTTTTCTTTCTGGTACCGGTATCACTGGTCTGCGCCGAACTGGCTACCGGCTGGCCGCACGCCACCGGTATATACGGATGGGTGAAAGAGGCCTTCGGCGAAGATGTGGGGTTTATAGCTGTCTGGCTGCAATGGAGCGCGAATGTTGTCTGGTATCCCACCATTTTATCCTTCGCGGCCGGGGCATTGTCGTATCTATTTCTTGATACATCTCTGGCCTCCAACAGATACTTCACAATAGCGGTAATCTTGATTATTTACTGGGGTTCTACTTTTATCAACCTCGGTGGCCTCAAACTGGCGGGAAAAATTACCACGCTCGGCGTGATTCTCGGGACAATTATTCCGGGAATCTTCATTATTGTTCTGGGCATTGTCTGGATGTTGCTGGGAAATCCAATTGAAGTCCTGAAGCATGGGGTAACAGGTGTGGGGAATTTTATTCCCGACTTTAGTGATTTTAATACCATATCAGCTTTAGCGGCTATAGTCTTTCTCTTCTCCGGAATGGAGGTGGGGGCCGTCCATGTAAAAGAGCTTAAGAACCCCAAAAAGGATTATCCCAGAGCAGTATTCGGCGCGATGTTCCTTATCATCATCATTTACGCGATAGCCGCATTCAGTGTGGCAGCCGTTATGCCTCTTTCCTCAATTATCAAGGATCTTAACGCCGGTCTCATGCAGGGGTTTCATGACCTGTTTGCCAAATTCGGCATCATCTGGCTGCTGCCCATCATGGGATTTTTTATAACATTCGGAGCGGTCGCCTGCGTAGTTGCCTGGGTGGCTGGACCCAGTAAAGGTGTTCTGGCCGCCGCGGATGATGGGAATGTTCCTCAGTTTTTCAGGAAGAAGAATAAAAATGGGATAGCGGTAAATATTCTGATTATTCAAGGGAGCATGGTCTCTCTTATTTCCCTGATATTTTTAATTATGCCTACCGTTAGCAGCGCTTATTTTATCCTGGCTATGATGACCGCGGCCCCATATCTGATTATGTACGGCATGCTTTACGTGGCAGCCATCAGGCTGCGTTATACCCAGCCGGATGTGGAGCGAACCTATAAATTACCCTGGGGAAATTTTGGGATGTGGTTAATTTCCGGAATCGGTATTCTGGCGGTCACATTTGCTTTTATATTAGAGTTTTTTCCACCAAAACAACTACCTGTGGGCGGGCCTCTTTTTTACGTTTTATTTCTGGGGATAGGCACCGCGGTCTTTGTTATAATTCCCTTTATCATTATTAGACTGAAAAAATCTGAATGGAAGACAGTTTCTGATTCACGAAAAGATAATTGAAAGGAGCGGCAATATGAAATGTCCACAGCATCCAGGAATGGTCTTACTTGCAAATATACACCGCAAATACCCGGGCATAAAAAAGGCCTATCAAAAAGTATTAAAGGCTGAAGCCGGTGAGGCGGATATTACTTCTTTAATAGAGTCCCCTCTAAGTTTTGACCGGGGCGCGTCCGCGGATATAGTTATAAAGAACGCCCTGCTCTTTGACGAAAAGGGAGGAACGCTGAAGGATATAGCCATCTCCGGTAATCTTATCACGCAGGTCGGCAAACCCGGGGCTATTCAATCTTTGATAGATGATGATACCCGGATCCTGGACGCGGCCGGCAACTCCGTCCTGCCGGGCTTTACCGACTCTCATCTCCATCTTTCCATCGCCATGAACCGCCTCCGTGGGTGCAATATGGAAGATGTGACGACAGTTGATGAATTCAAGAAAAGATTGCGGGAGTTCGCGGACAAAAAGCCGGATGAGAAGGTCCTCTATGTATATGGACTTCACTATTATGATCCACCGATAATCCCCGCTCAAGATTGCCGGCATTTTCTTGATGAGATAGTTAAAGAGAGACCGCTGCTGGTTTTTGCTCATGATCTCCATACCTGCTGGGCGAATACACAGGCGGTCGAACTCGCGGGCCTTCTGCACCCGCTGCCCCCCTATCCACCTTTAATTGAAGAACTGGATATGGCCCATAATTTTATACTTGGCTCAGACAAGATGCCGAGTGGTGAGTTCCGGGAACCTGAGGTCTATTTCTTTGTCAGCGGGCCCATTGCGGCCATGTTCCCCCGGTCGATAACAGAGCAATTAGAAGATTTAGAGACCGTATGTAAACAGCTGGCCGGACTCGGTATTACGAGTGTTCACAGAATGGCGTTGGCCCAGCCTTCTCAGGATCTATCTTTTCTCCTGATGGTTCTGGAGCTCGATCACCGGGGCCGATTACCTATTCGAATTGCTACCTCCTGCGCTTCTGTTGCCGACACCCATATGCTGTATGATGCTCAGCAGGCCTATCTGGTCAGGGCTGCCCTGTCCCGGGCCCGCAGAAAAGAGATGTCCATGGCCGAACTGCACGATTACCTGGTAGAACTGCTGAAGGATTCAGGAACTACTCGCCAAAAGGCAATTGAGGAAATTGCCCGGAAAGACGGGGCAACCAGAAAGCATCCCTACATCAACCGGGTTAAGAAAGCTACCGAACATATCCATAATATAATCCACAAGACTTATGTTAAGTCTCATGCCCGGAGAAAAAATCCCTATCGGGAAGAAAAGTTACCTGAATTTATCCGGGATATCTGCAAGGTGCGCTGCGACACGATTAAGATTTTCATGGATGGGGTGATTGAGAAAAAAACGGCGTATCGACTGGATCAGAATCCGGAGGAGGGGATACCGGAGTTCAAGCAGGGCGAACTCGACGCGTTACTGGAATACGCGGATCGATTCGGGATGCAGGTGGCGGCTCATTCGATCGGCAATGGTTCGGTAAGATCAATGCTGGACGCGATCTCCCGGGCCCGGCAAAAAAACCGGGAGATAGATAAAAACCGGGGACACCGGATCCCCCACCGGATCGAACATATCGAGATGTGTAAAGCTGAAGACATCCCCAGATTCGGGAAAGATCATATTGTCGCCTCAATGCAGCCGCTTCATGAGAGACCACCGGTTACCATGTGGCATAAAATGGTTCCGGAAAAAGACTGGGATAGCTCCTTTGCCTGGAAAGAGATATCGGGCGATGGTGCTGTAATAGTCTTTGGAAGTGACTGGCCGATTGTCTCCTGTGATGTGCGGAAAGGACTTCATCACGCTACAACCCGCCAGCCCTGGGTTAAAGGGGAAAAGCAGCAGAAGCTGACCATCCGGCAGGCCCTGGACGCATACACTATCGGTTCGGCGTTTACTGAATATTCGGGAAAAATTAAGGGAAAAATTGAGCCGGGGATGCTGGCCGATATAGTAATTCTTTCGGATAATGTAAATAAACTGGCGGAAGAGGAGCAGCCGGAAATAGATATTCAAACTACCATCTGTGACGGCGAGATCGTTTACGAAAACGAAAAGGTATAAGATCGGAGTTATTGGAAACCGCCCCAAAAAGGCATTATTGTGCCCGTCCCGGCGATCCTTCCTTATAAGATACAGCAAAGGCGGGTCAAGTATTCAGTCAAGTCTCACCACTTCCCTAAATACATCAGGTCCGGACAGGGGATTGAAGGAAATAACCGGATCTTCGAGGCATGGTATTTCAACAGGCAGATACGGGAGGAAATTCCGGCCGTCATCTTCGGGTCATTGGCCAAGTGATCATATAATGCAGAGTGCCTTCCCCTCGGGAATACCGGGAGAATGCTGGTCCTGCTGTGGCTCCCCTCTCGTCAACTCAAGTTCAATTTTGATAATCGGGTTATGCGGTGAGAGTGGTCTTATACGCGCGGGTATCATCTGAGAAGCAGGTTGAGAAAGACGTGTCCATTGCCTCCCTGCTCAAGGCTCTCCGCAAGTATGCGGCAGAGGGGGGTTGGGAGGTATATAAGGAGTTTGTTGACGAAGCTCAAAGTGCGAGGACCGCCAACCGACCCTCTTTCAAGTAGATGATCTCCCTTGCCAGGAGAAAAGAAAAGTCCTGCCTTTTACTCAAAGTAACTCCCCGAAGAGGACTCGAACCTCTAGCCTAGTGGTTAACAGCCACCCGCTCTACCATTGAGCTATCGGGGATTGAAATGGTAATAAGTGATCAGTAAACAGTTATCGGTAATTAGCACCCCGCCGAATACAGGACGTCTAACGGAGTAGCACTCGATTCCTGATCATTTTCAAAGAACAAAACCAAACTTTAAATCCAGAGCAGTCTACTGAAAACAGATTCGATTGCAACAAAAAAAAGACGGGATGGCCAACATACTGAGGCATTGATTTACATCCCCATGGTCGACCATCCAGCCGATTATTATCCTGCAAATATTTTTATTTTTGCGGAGCAAAAATAAAAAAAATGCTGGACGGCCGCTAATGGTGGTAGCGCTTCGGCTTCCCGAATGGGCGACGCTGTCGCGTGCTGTCCCGTCCTGACGCTTTCAGAAGTTACAACCGCACTCCTGATATTCCGGACTTAATTTCTTTATTAGCCGTCCAGCAATTATAATATACTATGGGGATAGGACAATGGCAAGCAAAAAAACAAAAAAAAAAGGGAACGCACTGGTACATGGTTTACCCCCTGAGTTCCCCCCTGCCGCCCTGGAGGGAGGCCGTAGGCCGACCGGAAGGGCGGCAGGGGGGGGCATGGCGGTGCCCAGAAAACTTCTATGCTT
>Ga0222696_1000091_pt1 | contig 65752 bp, 39 predicted proteins | sample AntAcemetage1400_FD_179817 | JGI IMG/M metagenome (GOLD analysis project Ga0222696, IMG submission 179817) | Saline water microbial communities from Ace Lake, Antarctica - #1400 | ecosystem: Environmental > Aquatic > Non-marine Saline and Alkaline > Saline | place: Antarctica: Ace Lake... | reverse complement strand
CGCCGCTAACTGGCGCCTATAGCGTAAGTTATGGGCATGCATTATTAAAATACAATTTCCAATTACATGAATCAGTAATACACAATTATTGTGTAACAAATAATACTTTTAAAAAATTCAATACATTTTGCCGTAGGGAAGTTATACTTTTTAAAGAATCTATTGATAGTTGTATTAAGACAAATTCATATATATTCATAATTATAATTGATAAATTGATGGGGATTTCGTGAAAAATTCATGTAATAATGAAATAATTAGCAAACCTTTAATATTTATTATAGAAGATGATGTCGATTATAGTGAACTTATTATACAATATTTTTTTAAATCCAGATTATATTCAATAGGCGCTTGTACTATAAAAAAAATAATGAAAATTCTTACAAAAAAGCCAAGTATGTTAACTTCTTAATTAGGTTGTATGTATGTTAACGAATAAAATCAACATGATAACCAACAAATTTTTCCCTTTTAGTTGGTTATTCATTTAATATTAATCAAATAAATATAATAAGAGGTAATAATTATGAAATTTATAAGAAGCCCGTAGAACATAAGGAATTGGGCCTGCCTCCGGTTAAAGAAACAGACCCATGATTGGGTGAATTGAAGGTCAACTCAACCCTTTTTCAATTTATGTAAACCTAAATAAAAAAAGTAAAGTAATTTAGGAGTAAAAATGAGTTTAAAAAAAATTATATTAGTAACAACTTTGATGTTACTGTTCGCTGCCGGTACGATATGGGCAGCAGGAGATATTACGGTAAATATTAAAGACCTGCAGGGAACTAACATCGCTGTCGGATCACATGTGAAAGGTGATTTTTATTGCACTTCACAGCCCATAGGTGGCGGCGATCACACCTGGCATCACATAAACAAAGATGCGGTCGATGTCGGTGGCGTCGCCTCGGTCACGTGGACAAATGCAGAAATCGATGCCGAGGTGGACCTGGCCAACAATAATTGCTGGTTTAAGGTTACCGCATGGGGAGGTGATCCGTTTGCTAGTACCGGGATCTTTTCCGGCAGCGGGTTATGGAGTACATTCATGCTGTATGACCCGACAGTAGCCGACATAAGCTGGGATGTTCACACTCAGGGCAATTTGCCTCCCGCTACCGTGACATCGAGTGGTATCTACTATAACATGGATCTAAGCAACGGCGGATGGCAGTGGCCCTATGCAAGCGTGGAAATTACCTATAAAGACTGTGCTCATGATGTCCAGCCTGCCATAAGTGCGGACACCAAAGCATATATGGAAAGTGAAAATTATGTTTTCTCCTTCAATGCCACAGACGGACTGCTGACAATCACTAATACCGTGACAGTTTTCGACCAGACTTACAGTGGCAGAGAGGACGGCGCAGGCGGTTATATTCAAGAAATGGAGAATAAGGAATGGGCCGATGTTTCGTATGATGCTGACAATCAGCGGCTGGTCGTTGGATTCGATTATGTCGCCCTGGGGTTGAATGATGGGGACACGTTCTTCTGTAATCTTGGATTCTATGTGCCTTTTGATGAGGGGCCTCCCGCGGTTTATGAATCAAGTTACAGTACCTATACTGATGTATACGCCTATGCAGCACTCAATGGCTATGTTGGTCATACCCTTGACCCGCTTGAAGTAGTAGCTCCTGTTCGTAACGCTAATACATGGATTGGATACTTCACGATCCAGGCAGCAATAGACGCAGCCACTTCCGGTGATGTCATCAACGTTGCTGCAGGGACATATAGCGAGAATGTAAACATCAATAAATCTCTCACGCTGAATGGTGCCAATGTTGGTGTTAATGCCGTTACAGGCACACGCGGGGCAGAATCCATCATTGATGGATCAACCACCACCGCCGTTGGCATCTCTGCCAGTAATGTCATCCTTGACGGATTCACAATAACCATCGCGACGAAAGTTGCAGACGACAAGGCAGGAGGAGTCGTTATCGCTAATGACGGCTCAGGCCTTAGCAACGTTACCGTCAAGAATAACATCGTCAAGGACATCAGTGACACCGGTACAGATACTGGAGATAACTGCACCTACGGCATTCTGACGTGGGGAACGACTAATGGTCCCTCAGACATCACCATTCAGAACAACGTGGTACAGAATGTCGAGGAATACGGCATAGCTATCAACGACCTATCTTCAAATGTAACTATTGATGGTAACAGCGTAACGAGTATGGTCGCCGCCCAGCGTACTGATACGGGACTCCTAGGCGTAGCCATCGCGATTGGCGGTTCAGATCCTGGACCGACCAGTGTGGCGGTAACCAATAACACACTAAACACCGGCCTTACAGGCAATGGTACGACAACAGACGCTGGCGTGGGCATCGGCATGGCTGAAGCTCCCATAGGTGTTACGGCGACTGGCAATGACATCACCGGCAACTCAGAAGGGATCGCCGTACAATCGACAACTGCGCCTACTGCTCACACGAACAAGATCTACGGCAATACTGGTTATGGGATTCACAACTACTGCACAGTAACCCTCGATGCCACCAACAACTACTGGGGACCAAATGGTCCTGAATCAGTCGTATCTGGAAATGTTGCATATATTCCCTGGTGGGCAGATGAAGCTATGACAATAGTTGGTGGACAACCCGTAACAAATGAAACTCATAATACAAGATATTCTACTATTCAGGCAGCAATCACAGCAGCTGTTGATGGTGATGTCATCTACGTGGCAGCGGGAACTTATAATGAGAATTATAGTTTATCTTGTGCCCTGAAAATTGATAAAAGTATTACGCTAATTGGTACAGGTTTACCAATTGTTGATGGTGTTGGCACACATGAAAAAGTAGCTCAAGTAACAGCAGATGATGTTACCATCAGAGGTATGAAGTTTGTTAATTCAGGAACAGGTGCTAGTATTGGCGTTTACCTTTATGGTGTTGGTGTTGGCTACACATGTGAAAATACCACTCTTGAATCATGCGAAATTTCTAATAATAATATCGGTTTATTCCTCGCAGAAGCAAATGGAGCAACTATTAAGAATAATACATTCACCGATAACGGATATCGTTCACTTGTAATCCAAGAGGATAGCGATAATAATATAGTGAAGGGAAATAATATTTCAATGACCGGCACTGCTACTGAAGCAGCAATTGTTATCGGTTCCAACTCAGGCAACAACATAATCGGTGTAGAAGGTAGCGGAAATACAATTTCAATGCCAACTTCTACTTCGCTGGGTGGTGATCATATGCCATTTGGAATATATATGAGTGGTATTGGTGCCAGTGATAATACGATCCAATACAATACGATTGATGGTTCAGCCAGCATGGTTCAAATTAATGACAATACTGGAACAACTACAGTACAAGAAAATGAGTTCGGAATGACAACCGCTCCTTTCTTCAGGGGTGTTCAGCTAAACGGTAATGGTGGAAGTTTGATTCTATCAGATAATTATCTCAAAAATACTGTAAGACCTGTGGAATTCTGGGGTGCAGACGTGACGGTTACCGGCAATACAATTGATGGAACAACATTTGATTTTATTAATGTCCATACTTTTACTGGTACAGTTGCAATTAATTACAATAAATTTATAAATTGTGGCACGCATTTCTTAAACAATCAAACTACAACTGAAATTAATGCTGAGAAAAACTACTGGGGTACAGCAATAGGCCCCATAGGAACAGTCAGTAATCAAAATCCTATAGATAATACTACGCCAAGAATAGCTGTTACCGATCATGTAACCTTCATGCCCTGGTATGCCACTGCTACAACCACACCAGCGACAGAGCTTGCAACACTCAGTACAACTTCAGCAAAAACTGATTATGAAGTCTTTACTTCAGATGAATTAACTAATGCACTTGCTAAGGCTGGTGATGGTGATAACATAGTTCTGGGTTCAGGTACTTTTACCGGTAATTTTGTAATTGAAGATGATATAACTCTATCAGCAGCTCCAGGTGCTGTTCCAGTAATTCAAACTGATAATTCCGGTACTGCTTTAACAGTAAACAGTGATGGACCTGGAGGAGTTATTCTGGAAGGATTAACTTTCACAGGTTGTAGTACGGCTGTTACTGTTACTGCCGCAAACACTGTTACAATATCAAGTAGTAACTTTGATGTTAATACTGATGGAACAACTGTTGAAAATAATTCAGCAACTCAAGTCTCAGCACAGCAGAACTATTGGGGAACAACTGGAACTGTTGGTGGTACTGGTACTGTTGATGTTACTAATCCAATAGAGAATGATCCTGTAGTCATTAATGTGACATCGGCTACTGCCTTAATTCAAGGCAACGAAGCTGGAAACTACGATGTAAACGTTGGTGTAGTTGCTTCTCTTCGTGCTTTCCAAATTGAAATAATGTTTGATAAGACAGATTTCAATGCACCAGATATCGGGACTAGTCCTGGAATAGCTCAATGTGGTGATTTCTATTTAGGTTCATTACTAGTTGATGCAGCTGCTATTGTCGCAGAATGTTATACACAATTCTTTGTGGATGATTTAACTGATGCTGGAGAAGATTATTACACTTATCTGGTAACAGGATCGATCTTCGGAGCAACCAGTGCTGCAGTTGCTACTGGAACCGGTCAATTATTCTATATCAAAGACCTTACAAGTTCAACCGGTGTTACAAATCTGGATGGCAGTATAATCTCCTTAGCATTTATTTATGCCAGGGACGAATCGAATGGAACAATTCTGTGCACAGGGATAACAGATGCCATAATTACCATTGATTCAGTAATACCAGTGATAGCAGACATAACAGACGCTCAAAATGGCTACTATGCTACTGCTCCTGTACTCAGCAGTATCAGCTTCAGTGATAACTACAATGTAGATAAGATTTATTATAAGTATGATGGTACGGGTGGTGGTTCATGGATTGAGTTGGGTGCTAGCTCAACATTAGAAACATCATGGTCAACGTCAGATTGGATATTAATCGGATTTGGTGCTCTAACTGAAGCGAGTCATACTATCTACTTCCAGGCAACAGATGAAGCAGGAAATACAAGTTCAAATATTAGCTGGCAGTTCAATAAAGATACGACTGCTCCTGTTGCATTAACCTGGAAAGTTGTTGATAATGATCACTATCCTGAAACTACACCTAATGCAAACAACAGCATTGCCCTGGATTGGGATAATACTAATTCTCTCTATGCAAACATCCACATCTGGAGAAAGGCATTTGATGATTTTGGTACTAATACAGGATATCCGACATATACAGGAACAGCTCCAACAAGTCCGACCCTTCCGGATCCAGCATCTACACAAACTACTTCTGAGGGTTGGACAAAAGTCACAAAAGCTGATATTACCAGTTTCACCAATACAATGGATACTCGAGGTTTCTATTATTATGTACTCTATGTTGAAGGTCTAAATGAAGTCATAAGCGTTGCTTCTGTTGTTTCTCCTGCATTATCTTACTGGTTAGGTGATGTTAATGGTACACCAGATGGTGAGGTGAAAAGTTCAGATATCGCATTATTAGGAGGTTCGTGGAATTTAACTCCAACCGGCAGTATACTCGATGTAGGACCAACAACAGACAATAGCAGAAATGCAAGACCGGTTCCGGATCATGCCATTGATTTTGAAGACCTGATGATCTTTGCTATGAACTATGAAAATACCGACTATACAGTTTACAGTAAAAAGCAGATTCCACTTCCGCAACCCATATTCATTGATATCGTTACTTCAATAAATGGCAATCAACTCATTGCTGAACTCATTCTTGATGACAACAATGGTTTTGTAAGAGGATTACATATTCCTGTAAATTATGGAAATGGACTTGTACTGAACTCAGTTACATCAGGTGATATCTGGAACAGCACCGACTTCTTCATATATTCAAATAAAGACAATTGTTTAGAAGTTGATGGTTCAGCACTTGGTGAACTTGGCATCGTAGAGAATAACGGCACAATTGCTACTCTTACATTTGACATTGTGGGTGATAACATGGATCTTCTACCCGGTGTAGCAATAGCTCGTTCTGTTGATAATGAAGAGATCGAATGTACGGGTTTCGCACTCGATGCAGATGATGAACCAATTCCTACTGTATATAACCTGTATCAGAACTATCCTAATCCTTTCAACAAGAGCACAAAGATCATGTTCGCTCTACCGCAATCCGGCAAAGTCAAAATCACTGTATATAACATCAGAGGGCAATTAGTCGATGAGCTGACGAATGAGGATTTCAATGCTGGAAATCATGTTATTGAATGGAACAATCCCGATCTGAAACCCGGAATGTACTTCTATAGGATCAAAACTGATAATTATACTAAAGTTAAGAAGTGCCTCTTAATTAGATAATCAACTCAGGGAGTGGGGCGGCATACTGCCCCACTCCTTAATCTATTAATGGAACGTGTTGTATATAGAAATTGGAAAGGTGCCATATGCGTATGAAATATAATATTTTTATTCTGGGATTCTTGCTTATAGTATCAATTCCACTCATTATCTTCCCTGCTACAGTAAATGCAGAAATACATGTTTATTGTGAGGAATCTTCATATACAATAGGTCGTAATGAGAATGTTACAATTCCAATAAAGATCAGTGGCGTAGAAAATTTACGCGGATTCTCCATCTCAATTGACTATGATACGAACTATCTGACTGCAGATCCATCTGATCTCATAGAAGCAGATTTTTTAAGTAATAGCGAGGATTCCACACAATGGTATGTAGCTGGAACAGATGGTAACTACACTGCAACATGCACGATACTGGGCGTAACGGATGGAAGTTCTGGAGCTGGAACTCTCTTTTCGATCAATCTTACCGGACTCTCACCAACGACAGGAGGAACAGATGTATCACTAAGCTCTGTTATTCTAAGAGATGTGATGAATGAAATGATCGAGGTCGATAATATTAATGGAAGTATTGTCAACGTAGATTGCCCAGTTTATGCTGATGTTACATTATTTCTCGAAGGTGCGTATAATGAAGAAACCCACTGCATGAACACAGCACTCTATAATTCAATTCCTCTTACTTCCCCATATAGTGATGCAATAACGGTTGCATCAATTCCTGATAATGTAGTTGACTGGGTATTTGTAGAATTACGCTCATCCTTAACCGGTTCAGCTTTAGATTCAAAATCTATGTTTCTTAAGAGTGATGGACAAGTTCTTGATCCATTATTCTCACATCCCGGATTTCTTAATACAGCCACAGGTGCATATTATGTTATTATCAAACATAGAAATCACTTGGAGATCATTAGTAAAACAACCCATGAATTCAAAGATGAGGGGGCATCCATACAGATCGACCTGACAGTTGCAGCAAATGTTTATGGCACAGATGGTATAAAGGAATTGGAAACAGGAATTTGTGGGATGTACTGCGGGGACATTAACGAGGACTGTGAGGTTACAACATTGGATTATACTAAATGGTATAATTCATTTTTCCAGGGATCTACTGGATACCAGTCATCTGATGTGAATCTTGATGGAGAAGTTACTACAACGGATTATGCAAAATGGTACAACAATTATATTCTTGGAGCTCATTCATGCATACCGCAATAGTAAATAATAATGTTATAAAACTTATTTTAAAACCCTCGATCACCAGTAAAATATATGTATAGAATTTATAATTTTTCAAAACTGAATTTTTTACATTTTAGGGTAATATTTCTTACTATTTTATTCTGTATAGTATGCTTCTCAAAGATTTATGCATTGACTGTACAGATTGATCCGGATCCCACATTTATATATTCTATTGGTGATGTTGATATTTCAATAAATGTGGATGACTCTACTCCTTTCAGGGGTTTTAAATTAGTACTTAATTATAATGACTCTATCATAGATTTTATAAGTGCAGAACAGGGCTCTCTTATGATATCCCACCCGGTTGGATGGTGGATAGTTGTAGAAGAGTCATCAAACACTGTACGAATAGAATGTATTATTTTTGGTGCAGGTCTCTTTGTACAGGGTCCCGGTACAATTCTTACTATACATTTTGATGGCCTGCTTGAGGGAATATCATACCTGAACTTTGAAGAATATGAATTTTATGATATAATGGGAACTCCTATTCAAGAAGTGTTAGCCGAAAATGGAAAAATAATTATTGGAACCCCGATTTGTATCAGCATAAAGGTTTTTTTAGAATCTGCCTATGATGCTGAAAACGATACAATGAAAGTTTCTAATAACAACCCATTGCCACTGATATCACCTTATGATGATGTCATGGAAGTTGAGAGTATCCCCCAAAATACTGTTGATTGGATATATGTTGCACTTCGTGCATCTCCAACAGGAATTTCGTTGAACGAAAAATCAATGTTTCTGAATAGTAAAGGGGAAGTCGTTGATCCATTTTTTTCAAATCCCGGTTTTTTTAATATTGATCCTGGAAATTATTATATCATTATACAACATCGAAATCATCTAGCGATTATGAGCCAGAATAGTTATCCGGTGCTTGATTCTGGGCGGTTGGCACATGCTCATTTATATAGTGAAACAAACATCTATGGTTCTCACGGGTCAAAAGAATTGGAAGTTGGTATTTATGGTATGTGCACAGGGGATCCAAGTCAAGATGGAGAAATTACAACAATTGATTATACAATTTGGTATAATGATTTTATTAATGGCTTATCAGGATATCAGCGTTCAGACCTTAATTCTGATGGTGAAGTAACAACATCTGATTACATAAAATGGTATAATAATTTCTTTATAGGATTTAGTTCCTCCGTTCCTGAGCAATAAATTTTCAAAGGAGTATAAATTGAAAACATATAACATTTTGCGAGTAATAAAAAAAATTGGAATTACTTCAGTTTTTCTGTGCATAATATTAACACAATTCGTAACGATACTGCATGCTGATAGTGCAATGTTGCGTACTGTTGTAAATAAAAATGATCTATCGGTAGGTGGTGATTTCTGGCTCGATCTCCAGATAAAGATTACAGATGATGGTACGAGTCCTCGTACCTTAAACTCATTTACTGCTGATATTTATTACACATCTACAATAAGCTATAATGGCTCAGCAGAATGCGTCTGGGCATTAACTCCTGATGATGGGTACGGAAGTTGGACAGCATCTGATTTAGACGGTTATGTAAGATTAGGAGTTATTGGTAGTGATGTTGGAACCGGGCAATTTGATGGAACCGGATGGGATGTAACCACAGAATGGCAAAATATTGTGACAGTGAAATTTACAATAACTACCGCTACAAATACAAATATCTCAATTTATGATAACACAGATGCAGCAGCATATTTTAATAATCTGCAAAATGATCCCGAAGGATTGGTCTCTGATTGGACCACGTCTAACGAGGATACTGGAGACGTCACACTTCCTGTCGTGCTCTCTGCATTTACTTGCCAGTACATTAATAATATAGCTGTACTATACTGGGTAACAGAATCAGAAACAGATAACCTGGGCTGGTTTGTGTATAGAAATGAAGAAAATGATTTTACCACATCAGAAAAAATATCGGAATTTATTGAAGGATATGGCACTACAACGCAGCAACAATCATATTTGTATGAAGACAGAATACAGAATACAGAAGTCGGGAATACATATTATTACTGGTTAGAATCCATTGATTACAGCGGAATGGTAAATCATTATGATAAAGTAGCAGTGCTCACAATACCGGACATCCATAATCCCGATCCTCATGTTGAAGTTCCAAGAAAATACGGATTGCAGTCCGGTCCAAATCCATTTAATTCCAATCTTACAGTTAGCTACATGCTTCCCAAAACCGATATGGTACGAATCGAGATTTACAATATGTATGGACAGCTTATTTCCCAATTCAATGAAGGATTGAAAGCAGCGGACAAAGAGCATACACTTGAATGGGATGGAAAAGATCTTTATGGACAGGATGTTTCGTCAGGAGTGTTGCTTATCAAGCTTATAACTTCGGAAGGATCTGAAACAAAGAAAGCAATACTGCTGAGATAAATTAATCATTTATAACTCTAATAACTGCCATGCAATATTGTGTGGCAGTTTTTTTTGGAAAGAATGGAGTTCAGTATATAAGGAAAATATATCTTAAGTATAATTCTCACATATATTCTTGACGAAAAAAAAAGGATCGAAAATTATCTAATCAAATGAAATATGCAGGTTTTTCTGCATAGATCACAAATTATAAGGAGTAGTAAAATGAAGAAAATCATTTTAACATTTGTTCTTTTTTTATTCATCTCAAGCACACTTTGTGCAGGGGCATTTCTCATCTCGGGAGGTGCGTTCAGCCACACCTATCCTGTCGTCGCATACAATGGTGCAAACTACCAAGCCGCATGGGTGGATAAACGCTATAGTTCCTCCTACTATGCATTTTGGGGAAGACAGGTTTCTTCAGACGGAGTTGCCATCGGCACTGACACCGAAATCGAGCCATATCATTATTATCTTTCTTTTATGCCTGATCTTACTACAGACGGGAGTAACTGCCTACTAGTATGGGATCGATATCGAGCAAGTTACGGACCGGGAGATGCCTACGGGAAATTTATCGATAGAGATGGGAATCCGATTGGTTCTAAATTCAGGATTTCTATCGGAAATACAGCAAGTGCAAATTTTCCTCATGCAGATTTTGATGGTACAAATTACCTTGTCGTGTGGCAACTCGGTTCTCCGAACAGCGGCTGCAAAATACAGGGGCAGCTCGTTTCGCAGGCAGGTTCACTTGTAGGAAGTAACTTTGATATTCGTCCTGCGGGAATGGCAACAAATGTCGATCAGATATATCCTGCAGTGAAATTTAACGGCATGGACTATCTGGTTGTATGGGATGATGACCGTACTGGTGGCAGAGATATCTACGGACAACTTGTAGGTACAGATGGCAGTATGGTTGGGAGCGATTTCCCGATCTCAACAGCAGGCAATGATCAAATGCTCGTTGATCTTGCATGGAGTGGTTCCGGTTTCCTTGCCGTATGGCAGGATGAACGCTGGGATACAAATGATGCAAGTATTTTCGGACAATTGGTAAATGCAAATGGTACCTTGAATGGAAACAACTTCTGTATCTATGAAGCACCAGGCGATAGTGGATGTGGTTGGCCCGCAGTCGCTTCTTCAGGTGACTCCTATCTTGCGGGCTGGCATAAGGAGTATCTGGTATACGATGAGAGAACTCTTGATGAAACTCAAGTGCTGGTAATGAAAGCAGCAGGTGTTGATCCGACAAGACCGGTCGTGTGGTACGATGTGCAGGCACAGAAAGTATCCCTTACAGGTGGCTTAGTAGATCCAACTATTAACGTCTGTATTGAACCATATCATCAAGATCAGGTGAATATCACTTCTAATGGAGATAATTATCTAATGGTGTGGGAGGATTCCAGAAATGGAAATCAGTATTACGTAATCTACGGATCGATTATTGAAGATATACCCGTCAGTGTTGATGATCCTACAGCGAACAACCGAATTGTAATATCACCAAATCCTTCTTCGCAGCATATTAATTTAAAATTTTCAATGCCTATATCTCAGAAAGTTACTCTTGAGTTATATAATGTCAAAGGGCAGAAAATCGCAGCGTTCCATGACGGAATTATATCAGCGGGAACACATGAACTTAACTTTGAAATGAATGTTCCTTCCGGAATATATTTCATGAAAATGCAGACAGCGTCTGATATTCAAATGGAGAAGTTTCTTATTCTGAACTAGTTGTAAATTTCATCTTTTATGAACTGAGCTCCATCCGCTTTCGGGCGGTCGGGATAATGGAGTTCAGTTCTTTTTTTTATGTTTGAAGATGTACTATAATTAGAAATTAGAAATTTGATATTAGAAATTTACATCCTTATTATCTATTCCTTACAAATATATGCTTAATGCGTTTGCCCTCGACATCGCGTTCATCGATCTCGAAGTCCTTTTTCAATGATTTTATAAGGGGAGTGAGTTTAAGAAATCCATAGTTGCGAGGATCGAAATCTCGTCTCTTTTTGATGAGTAGATTTCCTACATCACCCAAAAATGCCCAGCCATCTTCATCTGCGACATCGGAGATAGTGGAAGATATCAATCGTATCACTTGCGGGGTGATCTTGTCCACTTCTGGTTTTTTATTGCTAATATCTTCTTCAACTTTCGATTCTGTTTCCTTGGAATGTGATTTTAATATTTCAATATAAATGAACTTGTCACATGCAACAATAAAAGGTTCGGGAGTTTTTCTTTCCCCGATACCGAAGACTTTCATGCCGGCTTCTCTCAATCTTGTTGCCAGGCGGGTAAAGTCACTGTCGCTTGAAACCAGCCAGAAGCCATCGACCTTTTCAGAATATAAAATGTCCATTGCATCGATTATCATTGCGGAGTCCGTAGCATTCTTGCCGGTTGTATAGCTATATTGTTGAATAGGAGTTATGGCATTTTCAAGGAGTACCTTTTTCCATTTTGTGAGCGTGGGTTTTGTCCAATCTCCATAAATTCTTTTGATCGTGGGGTTGCCGTACTTTGCGATTTCTTCCATCATCTCTTTCACGTATGCGGAAGGGATGTTATCACCATCGATCAGTACTGCAAGTTTTAAATCTTTTTCCATGTCTGTCCTTTGTTTTTCTTCTTCTTTATTCTCAGTTGTGAAGTATCGTGTCAATGTAAATCTTTCCAAAAGATATATGAAAACCACAGTAAATTGCACATCCCATATTTCAAACGGAACATTTATGATAAGTTGGATTATGAACATTGACACTTAATGCCAAACCAATAAATGCAAGTTCATTACTATGGCAAAAGAAAAAAAACACATTGCATTAGCACTTTTTTCGGGTGGACTTGATAGTCTCCTTGCAGTAAAAGTGATTGAGAAACAAGGAATTGAAGTCATTCCTGTGTGTTTTGAATCTCCTTTTTTTTCCTGCAAAAAAGCAATACAAGCAGGTAAACAAAACAATATTTTCGTGAATGTCGTAACGCTGGAACATGACTATCTTGAGATGATCCAGAATCCAAAGCATGGGTATGGAAAAAATATGAATCCATGCATAGATTGCCATGCATTTATGTATAGGAAACTGGGAAATATGATGAAAAAGTTTGGGGCAGATTTTCTGATTTCTGGTGAAGTGCTTGGACAGCGTCCAATGTCACAGCACCTTAACGGTTTGAACGCTGTTGCCAAATGGAGCGGATACAAAGATCTGATCGTACGACCTCTTTCTCAAAAATTGTTACCGGACACAAAGCCGGTTAGCGAAGGGTGGGTTGATAAAGAATTGCTGCTAGATTTGCATGGAAGGAGTCGAATTCCGCAGATAGAATTAGCAAAGGAATTTGGCATAACGGAGTATCCCACTCCAGCAGGTGGATGCTTGCTCACTGACCCCGGTTACTCAAAACGGCTTAGAGACCTCAAACAGCATGATATGTTCGCATTGAAATTTATTACTTTCCTGAACGTAGGAAGGCACTTTCGATTGGACGATTCAACAAAACTAATTATCGGGCGGAATTATAATGATAATGAGTATATGGAAAAACTTATTGAGAATAGTGCAAACCAGAAAAATTTGATCCTTCAAGCTAAAGATATACCCGGACCAATCGGAATTTTGCAATCACGTGAAGAAATAGTCTCAGATGAAATATTAAAATTGGCAGCAGAAATTCTTGTACGTTATCTCTCTAAAGCGAATGATGAAGCAGTTGTGAATGTACAATTTCCTGGTGATCAAGTGAAAGAAATTCTATCAATAAAACGAACTGATGGATTCGAAAGGAAAATGTTGCTGAATTAGTGCTAAGCACTTTCTTGCACATCTTTAAAAACCTTTCAAAAGTATTTTCAAACATCCCAGTGGAATGAAAAAAAAATGATTCCACAGGGCAAGCAGAGAATACGGATTAATAATAGAAACTAATTTTCCAACTAATAGCTCACGGATTTTCACGGATGAACGCAGATTAGGAATTAACTTTATTTTTCAATTTCTTTAATTTTCTGGATCAGTTCTTATCAGTATCATCCGCGTTAATCTGTGTTCAATTTTCTTTTTTTCGTGTTTTTCGTGGTTGAATTTTCTTTATTTTAATACTTGAATTTAATGCACATTTCATAAAAGAGGGGAATGGGAAATCCCATAACATTAAAATAGCATCCCTTAATTTTATCAATAAACTGGCTTCCATATCCCTGAATGCCGTAAGCACCGGCTTTATCCATAGGTTCACCAGTTGAGACGTATTCTCTTATATCTTCATCAGAAATAGGATTGAAATACACTTTTGTTTTTGCAATGTCAGAAACTTGCGAATCATGAAGAAGAATAGAAACGCCAGTTAAGACTTCGTGGCATTTACCTGAGAGTTTTTTCAATATTTGAAATGCGTCCTCATTATTCTGGGGTTTGCCAATGATCTTATTATTCAGGACAACGATCGTGTCAGCGCCGATAATAAATGAATCAGTATGTATTTTTTGGATTGCTTCAGCTTTCTTTTGCGAGTAATGGATTACGAAGTCCTCCGGCTGCATTCCGTTGAGATTTTCTTCGATATGAGATGGTATCTGCTCGAACTGCAAGCCGACATTCTTTAGCAAAAAAGCCCTCCGTGGAGAGCGTGATGCAAGAATAATATTCTCGGTATTCAATAAATTATGTAACATAAGTTCTGCAATGGTGGATTACTTAAATAAATCATATTTTACCTTTGTTAAATTTTCTTAAAAAGCTGAGTAATTTTTTAATAAATTTCTAAATCCTAATTCCTAATGTCAAATAAAATGTCAAAGTAATTATTACTTCATCTTTTAATTGCAGAGCTGCTTTTTAAAGCATTCTCAACCAATTTTTGATTCTTTAGATTTTATTATTCGTCATTTGAAATTATGTTAGAAATTAAATATTTGAAATTAATAATTCAACTTTAACATAATGGACTACTTGAAAACATCAAACTCAATCTTTTATAATATTTTGAAATTCGGATTTATGTAACATTTTTATCTATTTCTTCGTATAATTTGTTTATCAAGGAAGAAATTTTATTTAAGATATCATCAAAGGCACAGGTCACTTTTTCGCCTGTTTTACGTATCTTGATCTCGACCATTTCCTGTTCGAAATTCCTCTTGCCGACAATTATATGAATTGGAATTCCAATAAGATCAGCATCCTTAAATTTGAATCCAGCTTTCTCATCTCGATCATCGTAGAGCACATCGATGAACTCATCCTGGAGAAGTCCATACACATTATCGCAAAATTCAGTGATATCTTCATCTGAAGGTGACAGATTGATCAGTTCTACATCATAAGGAGAAATTGAGATAGGCCAGATGATACCGTCTTTATCATGGAATTGCTCGATGGAGGCAGCCATTGTACGTGTGATGCCAATTCCGTAGCATCCCATTTGATATGGAATTGCACTGCCATCTTCCGCATCGTATGTAGCTTCCATAGAGGTGCTGTATTTGTCGCCAAGCTGGAATATTTGTCCTACTTCGATACCTCTGAATGATGACATTTCTTTTCCGCATTTTGGACATTTGTCACCCTCCTTTGCTTGAATAAAATCTACCCATCCATCGATATAAGCATCGCGTTCGAGGTTTACATTTTTATAATGATAATCCTGCTCATCAGCACCGGTGACCATGTTGCGAGTTCCTTTGAGATTGGAGTCTGCATAGATCTTTATCTTTTTCTTGCCAACAGGTCCGACAAAACCTGCCACAGATTTTGTGTGATCTGCAATTTCTTGTTCAGTTGCAAATTTGAGATTTACGCATTGAATAAAGTTCGCAAGCTTCACATTATTGATTTCTCTGTCGCCTCGAATGAGAATAGCGACAAAATTATCATCAGCTTTATACACGATCGTTTTGATGAGATTCTCAGGAAGAATACCAAGAAATTCACTGACTTCTTCTACAGATTTTCTATTAGGAGTGTGCACTTTTTCGAGCATCTTCATTTCTTCAAGCTCATTACAGTCCAGAGCTGCAATCTTAGCATTTTCCGAGGTGGCAGCATAACCACATTCGCAGTTCAACACTTCGGATTCACCTGTTTCTGCAAGTACCATAAATTCATGGGAAGAAGAGCCACCGATTGCCCCGACATCAGCTTCTACAGCCACGCTGTTGAGTCCGCAACGTGCAAAAATTCTGGAATATGCATCATACATCTCATCGTAGCTTTTTTGCAGACCGGCTTTATCTTTATCAAAGCTATAGGCATCTTTCATAATGAACTCGCGAGAACGCATTACTCCAAAACGGGGGCGGATCTCATCGCGGAATTTTGTCTGTATCTGATATAGATTTATCGGAAGTTTTTTGTAAGATTTTATATCATACTTTGCAATAAGTGTAATGACTTCTTCGTGCGTTGGTCCAAGTGCAAATTCGCGATCATGACGATCTGTCAGACGCATAAGTTCAGGACCATATACAGCCCATCTGCCGGACATCTCCCAGAGTTCACGTGGATGAAGCACGGGCATGAGGATTTCCTGGCATCCTTTATCATTCAACTCTTCCCGAACAATTGTTTCAATATAATTGATAACCTTCTTCGCAAGTGGAAGATAAGAATAAATACCCGAGCCGAGTTTTCGCAGCATACCGCTACGTATCATCAAAGTATGGCTCGGAATTTCTGCCTCAGCAGGTTTTTCCTTAAGAGTAGGAATAAATGCCTGAGAAAATCGCATGAAAGCCTCCAGGTAGAATTTGCATTCAACTTTTTTTTGTGGTGTGTTGGTGTCAAGAAAAGCATTCTACACCACCCGATAATCATAACTTGACATATTTATTTTCAAATAAACAAATTTCCATGAATGGAATTAATATGAAAAAGTATGCTATTATAGGGATGCTCATAGTGCTTGCAGCACCATTATACATTTCTGCAATGGATATGTTAATGGATAATAGAGCATTAATAATTAAAGGGAATTTTGAAAAATATCTCATAGAAAATTACCAGGGAAATGACGGATCATATTATCATATTTCTATTCCTGAATATTCATCAACTGCAGAACCCGGAAAGGCGTTACTGCCGCTTTATTCAAAGCTGATTTCACTACCACCAGTCGGGAATTATTATCTTGAGAAAATAGAATATGATTATATCGAAGAAAACATTGATAAATCACTTTTGTACAGTGGGTGGGAAGACAATTCCCCAAAAGATCGAAGCTTCTATGAAAATGATGAATGGTATCCGAAAGATATAGTCACGATCGGTTATCCTGTCATTATGCGTGGATACAGATTCTGCCAGATTTCTATTGCTGCTGTTCAGTACAATCCAGCAAAAAATATGATAAGAGTTTTAAAAGATATTAATGCGAAATTCTCTATGGATGCCTCTGTTACTGATAATCCTCTTAAAGACACAAAAAGTAGACCTTCATCATCTTTCTCGAAAATAGTTTCAGAGCATGTATATGAAGCTCATAAAGAAGGCATCATCGATAATGGCAGTTATCTCATCATCACTCCTGATGCATGTGTGAGCACGCTGCAATCACTTGTGCGGTGGAAGAGAAAACTCGGGCACGAAGTAACGCTTACACCCCTGTCTGAGATCGGTGCATCACCCGATAATTATGACATCAAAAACTATATACAAAATGCGTATCTTTCGTGGGATGTTCCTCCTGAATTTGTAATTTTAGTAGGAGATGTAACAGGATTATATGTTCTCCCATCATTTTATGTTCAAGGAACTTATACGCAGTATGATGTTAGCGATCATGAATATTCATTACTTGATGGAGATGATTATTTTCCAGATATATTTATTGGTCGTATCTCAATTCAGACTCTTATGGAATTAATAACAATTGTGACCAAGATTATACATTATGAAAGCTCTATTACTCAAGGTGAATGGTATAATCATGCATTGATGATTTCTCCTCTGGATGCATATTGGGGAATTTATACATACTATATTACGAAAATGAACGTCAAAGAAAAGCTTATTAATTTTGGATTTGAAGTTGATGAATTCACTTATCCTTATGACTCGGGAGTTCAGAAGCTAATAAGTTTGATAAATGCAGGGTATTCATTTATCAATTATCGTGGTTATGGTTATCATAGTGGGTGGGATACCGTAGGGTATAATTTTTTGGTAAGTGATGATATTGCTTCTTTGAATAACCATTTTATGCTGCCCATGATTACGAGTATAACCTGCGACGGAGGGGACTTCGCTTCTTCGGCAGTACAACAGTGCTTTGGAGAAGTATGGCTTAAAGAAGGATCACCTACTAATCCGAAAGGGGCAATAGGATTTATCGGTCCAAGTGAGCGAGATACTCAGATTGAATGGAATAATTGTATGGATATGGGCATTTATCAAGGAGTAGTATATGAAAATATGAACAGGTGTGGTGAAATGTTGCTGAGAGGAAAAATGGAATTGTATAATAATTATCCTCATAATCATGCCTGGGGAAATTCTCACAATTCAGACCAGTTCTACTTTTATGTGTATAATCTTCTTGGAGAACCGGGATTGAGAATATGGACAGACATCCCAAAAGATTTTACTTTTATATCACCAGATAGTATTCCTATTCAACAAAACTATATTAGTGTACAGGTCGATAATGTAGATGATAAGAATGGATTTATTGTTGCCCTTACTAAAGATGATTCTCTTATTACGAAAGGAATTTCTAATAATGAAGGCTTTGTAACGTTATATACTACCCTTGAGTTAGGAGATTATGAGATTACCGCTTCTAAATATGGTTATTTGCCTATTACAAATGAATTTGAAATTTTTTCAGAACTGGCTTTGGAGATGGGTGAAGTAAATTATATAGACGAGCCAATAGCTGGAACTACTGTTGAATATGAGTTTTACTTGATTAATTCTTCTTCGAATATATCTGAAAACATTTTAATAAATATCTCATCTGATGACAAGTCGATTTCAATAATTACCGATAGTCTTTTTATTGACTCAATACTGCCTCAAACGAGTCATCTCTGTCAGAATTTATTTTTTAGAATTAATGATAGATGGCACGATGGAAAGTACTCAGATATAGACATTTCTGTTTCTTCAGATTTCGGAACACAATCTTGTAAAATTGATTTTGAAATAATAAGTCCTGAATTAGTATTTTCCGATTTTATTGTTCAGAACAATGATTGCTGTCTTATCCAAAATCAACAAGACAATATCTTTATAGAGTTAACAAATACGGGCTCGATACAAAGTGATTTATTCTTTGCACAACTTACTTGCGTTAATAACAAAGTAACAATGATTCAAGATGAGAGTTATTATACAACAATCTCTATGAATGGAACCGGTGCTAATTCAATGCCCTTCGTTATGCTTCCTGAAGAAGTTTTAACCGGAGAGATTGCACAGTTTGATTTAGAAATTTCACAAAATGATTCAATTGTTCAAAATATACAGTTTTCAATCCCAATAGGAATTATCAGTGAAAAAAGTCCTACATTCAGTTCTTATGGATACTATGCAATAGAGAGTTCGGATGAAGGTTTTTTTACTCCTCCAACGTATAGTTGGATAGAAATAAATCCTGATCTTGGAGGGGAAGGTGTACTTTTGGAGGGGGATTATGTGACAAATGACGGATATGTTGAATTTATCGATCTGCCATTTGCTTTTTCTTTTTATGGGAACTACTATTATTCGATTTCAGTTTGTTCTGAAGGTTGGATCTCAATGGGAGAAGATTTTGTTTATCATAGGAACAAGACAATACCATCCGGGTGTGGACCGCATGCAATGATCGCTCCATTTTGGGATAACTTAAGAAATGGGGAACTTTATTATTTTTATGACATTGAAAATCAATTCATAATTATAGAATGGTTTGAGTTTTTAAATAAGTACAACCCAGATAAAAAAGAAACATTTCAGGTTATTCTATTTGATCCGGCATATTACAAAACCCTAACAGAAGATGGTGAAATATTATTTCAATATAAAACAATTAACAACGTAGACCAAGGTGATAATTACGCTACTGTGGGGATAGAGAATTGGAAACAAACCGAAGGGATTTTGCTTTCATACTCAAATATATATGTTCCAACAGCTCACGAATTGCAAGATGAAATTTCGATACTTTTTACAACCAAAGAAGCACCGGAAATTCCATTACTTGAAGTAAATCCGCAAATCCTATCCTATACTGTTCCACAAGATACAATTATATATGACAATTTTGTGTTATCAAATATTTCAAATCAATCAATTGATTTCAGTGCAAGCTTATCGCATTTTCCCAGATCAAGAAAAAATTTTGATGGTTATAAAAATGCGAATTTGATTTCAAAAATGAACTCATTACCACGAATAAATAATAAAGCAAATACTAAAGAAAATATACCTCATGGTAAAAAGTCTATATTAAATTCAGATATTGAAGTACTATTTCCAAATGGTGGAGAGACTCTTACCTATGGAACCATGCAAACAATTTTATGGAATTCATCAGGTCCTATTGAATCTGTGTCGATTAAATTATTCTTAGTGAATCTGTGTTATGTCCTAACATATTCCACAAATAATGACGGCGAGTTTTCTTTTTATATAGATTATCCATTATCAGATTTTTGTACAATTCAGATTGAAGATAATGCTGGAACAGCAGTGGATATTTCAGATAATTACTTCTCTATTAATATTTTTGATATAATCCAGCCCTATGAAAATGAAATATTATTATATGATACTGTAGACACATTATGTTGGAATTATCCTGGAAATTATAATGAAATTATCATAGAAATTACTAGAGATGATGGATTATCCTGGGAAATAGTTGCTGATGCATTTCAAAATACTGGATCATATGAATATATAGTAACGGGACCTCCTTCAGAAGAATGTGCTTTCAAAATCACCGCATCTAATTATGAAATTTCAAATCGCTCTGATGGCACCTTCAGCATTGTTGATTCACCTATTAATTGGTTATCGTTAGACATAACTTCAGGAACACTTATAGGGGGGGAATCATTACATATTCCTTTTGAAATATCAACAATTAATTGTGATGTTGGCAATTATGAAGCATATATAATTATTGAATCAGGAATCGGACAGAAAATTATTATTCCTGTCACGCTTGAAGTGAGCTATGATATCGATGATAAACCAGAGGAAATCATCCAAACTTTATCAGCACATCCCAATCCTTTCAGCAGTTCAACAACCATTTCTTATTATGTAACCACGAATTCTCACGAATTGCCACAAATTCAGATTTATAATGTGAAGGGGCAACTGGTTCGAGAGATGGAATGCACTGATTTTAATTTCGGTTTGAATGAAGTTAATTGGGATGGTAGAGATTATATATGGAAAAGAGTTTCATCTGGTCTGTATTTTTATCAAATAAAAGTTGGAGACTCTGTAATAGGAACCAATAAGTGTTTGCTGATAAATGATTAGGCAAAAGATTTCACATCTTAAATCTCAAATCGTTGATCTTTATTCGATATTCACATTAAAGTTATTAAATTAAAATAAACATTAAAATCTTTTGAAATATATTCCAATTTCATGTCTCTAACTTCTTGACATAAAAACCACACATTTCTATCAACAACTCAAAATTATAAGGGGAGGTCATGTGAAAAATAAGATTTTCACAACCATACTTTTTATAATCCTGATTCCTGCGAGCATGTTTGCTCTGGATATTAATCTCGAAGGTAACAATCTTTTGATACAAGGCAACTTCGATAACTGCGAGATAAGCAATGAAACAAGGGGAGAGCTTCAATTTTGCAGTGTCACAATAGAGGGATATGCTTCAACTGCTGAACCGGGAAAAGCAATATTACCTCTATATTCGCAATTGATATCGCTTCCACCATCAGGAAATTTTGTGATTGAGAATATTAAATATAACTATGATGAAGTAGCAATTGATTTACCCATTCAGTCATTCGGATGGGAAAACCACATAGAGAAGAATGCAGAATTCTATAGCAAAGATGAATGGTATCCGAAAAATATAGTCACGATCGGTTATCCTGTCATTATGCGTGGATACAGATTCTGCCAGATTTCTATTGCTGCTGTTCAGTACAATCCAGCAAAAAATATGATAAGAGTTTTAAAAGATATTAATGCGAAATTCTCTATGGATGCCTCTGTCACTGATAATCCTCTTAAAGACACAAAAAGCAGACCTTCATCATCTTTCTCGAAAATAGTTTCAGAACATGTATATGGAGCTCATAAAGAAGGCATCATCGATAATGGCAGTTATCTCATCATCACTCCTGATGCATTTGTGAGCACGCTGCAATCGCTTGTACAGTGGAAAAGAAAACTCGGGCACGAAGTCACTTTAACTCCATTGTCTGAGATTGGTGCATCACCCCATAATTATGACATCAAAAACTATATACAAAATGCGTATCTTTCGTGGGATGTTCCTCCTGAATTTGTAATTTTAGTAGGAGATGTAACAGGCAATTACATCATACCATCTTTCTATGTTGACGGATATCTTACCCTGTATGATGTCTCGGATCACCCATACACGTTGTTGGATGGTACTGACTATTTCCCTGACATATTTATAGGACGAATCTCCATACAGAGTCTCATGGATCTCACAACCATAATAAGTAAAATAATCAATTATGAAAGCACGCAGGTAGCTGGTGACTGGTATAATAAAGCATTGATGATTTCGTGCGTCGACCCGGAATACGGTATGTACACTCACTATATCACGAAAATGAATATTGGAAGCAAACTCTACAATTCAGGTTTCCAACAGGTTGATTTTTTTACGTATCCTTTGAATGTGGGCATTCCTCAGCTTATTGATATAATCAATGGGGGATATTCTCTGATAAATTTCCGTGGCTTCGGCAGCCCTAATTACTGGAGTAATTCGTATGGATATCACTTTTTAAACAGTGTGGATATTCCCTCGATGAACAATGGATTTATGCTTCCCATGCTTACCAGTATGACTTGCGGCGGCGGTGATTTTGCGTTTGTTGATGATCAGTGTTTTGGTGAAGTGTGGATGAAAGAAGGTTCTTCAACCAATCCGAAAGGTGCAATAGGATTTATCGGACCCAGCGAGTGGGATACAAAAACTCCGTGGAATAACTGTAATGATATGGGCATCTACCAGGGCATTACCCAGGAAGGAATCCATCGATGCGGAGAGATGCTTCTGCGCGGGAAAATGGAACTCTATATGAACTACCCTCATAACCATGCATGGGGCAATGCAACAAACTCTGACCAATTCTATTTTTATGTATATAATCTACTTGGAGATCCCGGATTACAGGTCTGGACGGACAATCCTGAATCTATAACCTTGAATACAGAGAGCAGTGTTTCCGAGCAGCGAAATTATATCGTCGCAGAAGTTGATGTCGATGATGATAAATCTGATTTTATGGTCACTATCACGCGAGACGGGGAGCTCATTACAAAAGGGCTAACTGATGAAAACGGAAGCGTTACGCTCTTTGCAGATTTTTTAGTTGGTTCATATCAAATTACAGCATCAAAATATGGCTTTCTACCTGAAACAAACGGTTTGAATGTTTTCTCTGATGATCAATTAGAACTCACAAACGTTACGTATCTTTATGATCCGGTATCAGGAAATACAGTTGAATATGAGCTTATTCTCCATAACCCTGCTGCGGTTTCTGCTGATGATATTATGATATACTTTTCATCACAAAACGAAGCATTATCTGTCATTACAGACAGCATATTTATCACGTCGATTCCATCAAATACCAGTTATACGTGTGAAAATCTCTTTTTTGAGTTAGATGAAGTCTGGCAAAACAGCAATACAGCGAATTTGGATGTGCAGATAGTTTCAAATCTCGGAGATCAGTCTCTTATGATACCTGTTGAAATAATAAGTCCTGAGCTTGTTCTTTCGGACTTTCTCGTCCAGAATGCAGACACCTGTCTTGTGCAAAACCAAGAAGACGATGTGATCATTAATCTGACAAATACAGGTTCTGTAAGTACAGATGTTTTTAGTGCAACGCTTGTATGCACGAATGGAAAAGTGGCTGTAACGCAGGGCGAGAGTGGCTATAATTCAATTCTCGTTAATGGGACAGGATCGAATACTATTCTGTTCTCGGTTTTACCTGATGAAGTTCTCACCGGAGAGATAGCACAATTCGAATTGCAGATCACACAAATCGATTCATTAATACAATGTCTTCAATTTTCAATTCCAATCGGTTTTGTTGATGAAACCAGTCCAACCTTTTCTAATTACGGCTATTATGCGATTGAGAGTTCAGACACGGGATTTTTCACAGCGCCGGTATATGATTGGATAGAACTGAATCCTGCAATGGGCGGACAGGGAATACCCGTGTATGGGGATTATGTGTCGATTGACGGGTATACGAAAATTCTCGACCTTCCTTTCTCATTTGTCTATTTTGGCAGATATTATGAAACAGTTTCAATCTCATCAAGCGGATGGATTTCGATGGGGGAAGAGATTATTTATCACAGGAACAAAACGATCCCATCCGGTTGCGGACCTGCTGCAATGATTGCTCCATTCTGGGATAATTTGCAAAACGGACAGATATTTGCCTGGTTCGATGAGAATGAGCACAGATTTATTGTTGAATGGCAGGCATTCGAAAATTATTATGCCCCGGCAGCAAAAGAAACATTCGAAGTGATTCTTTTTGATCCGGAATACTATCTCACTCCTAATGGAAATGGTGAGATCCTATTCCAGTACCAGACGATCTCAAATGTAGATCAGGATGATAATTATTCGACTGTCGGCATAGAGAATTTCCCTCAAACAGATGGCGTACTTCTCACCTATTCAAATATCTATGCGCCCACCGCTCATACATTGCAAAATGAAACAGCGATCCTGTTCACAATAAAAGAAGGACCAGAAATACCTCTTATCGCGGTTTCCCCTCAATCCCTCGAGTTCGAGATACCTCAGGATACAACTTCAACAGGATATTTGACCATCACTAATACTTCATCGACCGAGCTTTCCTATTGGCTGGAAACCTCTCATTTTTCACGCAATGAAAATCTTAAAGGCGGAAGGAGCATTCAGAATGATTTCATTATCTGCACCACAACATTCTATGTGCCTGTAGTCCCGATTGATATTCTTTGCTATTTATATCACTCGAGTCCGGATAACGAACCGGTGTACGGTGTAAACTTGGATTTCCCAGATGGAGTATATGTAAATGGCGCAATGGATATTGAATCCTTAATATATAATGGTCAGACAGGAAGTGGTGCCGAAATTTCTTGGGGATTTGGTAACGGTTCTCCAATCTATACATCCGGCGCACATGGATTTGAGATAAATATTACAATTGAGGATAGTATAACAGGTCCGATCGAAATAGATTGGTATATTGAAGGAGACGGCACTGGCGCAGCTCCTCATGCAACAGAGGGAACTATCATGCTGCAACCCTCAACAAATTCCTATCTGTGGATGGACTATCCCGATGGTGGAGAAACACTGGTCTATAGTACGACAGACACGATCCGCTGGATCACCTATGGTTCAATAGACAATGTATCATTGTATTTAACGCGAGATAATTGCTCCAATTGGGAAACGATTTCAGAGAATATTCCTAATACAGGGCAATACGCATATACTGTTGATGGGGTACTTTCCGATTACTGCCTGATAAAAGTTAAGGACGCTGACGGATATCAAAGTGACATGTCTGATGAATTTTTCTCAATAAATATTTTTGACATTACACATCCGGAAGTTGGAGAAGTCCTCGAATATAACACACTCGATACATTATGCTGGAATTTTTCAGGGATTTATCCAGAAGTGATATTGGAATTCTCAAGAGATAACGGTTATACATGGGATGTTATAAATGATGAATTGCCAAATACTGGTGCATACGAATATATAGTTCCCGGACCTCCTTCGGACTGGTGTACTTTCCGCCTTGTTGCACCGGATTACAGCATGTCAAACCGCAACCAGGGTGTGTTTACAATTGTTGATGCTCCGGTCCATTGGCTTGAGATAGGAACCCAATATGGAACACTTACACCAGGGGAATCCGCGCTTATTCTTATAAATGTCTCGACTTATGATATGGAAACCGGATATTATGAAGTGTACGTTTGTGTGACGTCCGAAATTGGGCAGAAGATCAACATTCCTGTCACCCTTGAAGTAAGTTATGGAATCAATCATGAACCGGAAGAACCTCAAAATTCCGTATCCGCGTATCCCAATCCATTTAGAAATTCAACGGCAATATCATTTCATAGAACCACAGAGAGCACAGAGAACACAGAAATAAAAATATACAATATAAAAGGGCAACTAATTAAAACAATTACCTCGTTCCCAAACCACTGTTTGGGAACTCATGAAATTGTTTGGGATGGAAAAGATAAAGATGGAAGAAAGGTTTCATCCGGTCTGTATTATTATCAGGTTAAAATCGGAGATGAAATAATAGGGACGAATAAGTGTTTGTTGATGAGGGACTAGGTTTGTTCGGATCTTCTTAAATTCTAAATCATTATTCATAATTCATTATTCTCTTAAGTATTCTTGAATTAAGAATGTCGAACATCGATTGGAGATTTTAGAATTACAATCACTATCAGGGATACCCCCAAAATTTAGACGTAGATTCTCTGAATAGTGCATGAGTAAAGGATTTGCTGGTATATTATTATAGAATCACTTTTAGATAATCTTTTGTTTCTTATACACCTTTGCTGTTGTCACCCTGAGCCTGTCGAAGGGTCTATCGCACTTCGAGAACCTCAGTGTGACAGTGCTTTTAACTATTATGGTTATATTTTTCTCTTGCTATTTATACGAGCGATATTCACTAAGTTTTACTGCAAGTGTCATGGATCTGAAAAATTTTGGGGGTATGCATGAAGGAAAACAGATAATTTCTTGACAAACATTTCTTAGAAAATTATTAATAATTTAGGCATCATGGAGGTGTGAAATGAGTTGTAAGAAATATGTTTTGATTGTCTCTGCTGTTATTTTTTTCGCAGCAAATATGTATGGGTACGACACGAATAAAAGTTTACCGCCCCCTAACAACTTCGACGCAGATAACGGTGGACTTTGTGTAGAACTCACATGGGTGGAACCAGATTCAAGCTTTAACACCTTATTAGGTTATTATCTATATAGGTCAGATATAGGAAAATTATCTTTTTTTGAAAATATTCCAAATATGCCTTATTTAGATTTTATGGTTAATCGACTAGAATATTACAGTTACTATGCTACAGCATTATATGAAGAAGGTGAATCAGCTCCCTCAATTACAGATTCATCTTATGCAAATACTCCATATGGCTGGTATCATGAATTGTTTTATCTTGACTGGAATAGTTCGGGATGGCATCAAGAACCGCCAGATGGAAATTGGGGATGGTCTCCCGGATATGCTTATCTATATTGGTCTCCAATAGTATTAAATTATGACATGACATTATTCACACCTGAGTTTGGTTATGGTGGTTGTTGGTTTTATGACAAGATAGTATTTAATATGTATATTGATGATTATGCTACTGATACTGGTGAGATGATGGAAATTTGGTTAATACATGATGATGAAGAAACTATGATATTCCAATGGGATCTCGATGATCATGATGATTGGGGAGTATCTGGTGGGAGCGGTTTTGAATTTGATGAAATGGAACAGTTCAATGATCAGACCTTATTTTTAAAATTTAGAAGCCATGGCGGCTCAACATACAATTATAATTACTGGTATATTTATGATATACTTTTTGGTATATATCCGGGATTTGGGAAATTAGAAGGATTTGTCTTTGATAATAATGGAGAACCTATTCAAGAAGCACGGGTTCATGCTGAACAACAATATCCGTATAGTAAATGTTATAATTTATTAACTGATCATGTTGGGAGTTATAATATTGAGCCAATGCTTCGAGGACATTATGATCTTAAATTCTACGCCCCGGGTTATTCTTCGGTATATTTTGAGGATGTAAAAATCGAGCATGACAGTACAACATATTATACAGTATTTCTTGGTGTTCCGACAATGAGTATTGATCCCTTAACGATAAATGATACTATCCATATTGGGGAAATCGATTCAACTTTAATCAGTATTCAAAATACTGGTACAGGTGCATTGGAATGGAGTGCATATTTTAATAACTTTTCACCATCCAATGATACAATATGGATCGCGCTAAGTGATTCATTTGGTATCGTTCCTTCAGAGGATATTGAAGATATTTATGTTACCTTTGATGCCATCGATGATTCTGTGAGTCAATCCTACTCATGTGATTTAATCTTTACATCAAGTCCCGATGTGGGCACAATACAAATTCCTGTAACCTCAACTGTAACTGGATATTCGGTAGATGATAATCCTGAAAATTTGGTGAATTCTGTATCCACTCATCCAAATCCTTTCAGAAATTTAACCACAATTAGATATTTTAAGACCACAGATTTGTACGGACTATCGCAGATAATGATTTATAATATTAGAGGACAACTTGTTAAGGAGATTGAGCATACTTCTTCAGAAGTAGGATATAATCATGTTAATTGGGATGGCAAAGATAGTAAAGGAAATGAAGTTTCATCCGGCTTATATTTTTATCAGGTTAAGAATGGTGATGAGATAATCGGGACGAATAAGTGTTTGTTAATAAAAGATTAAGGAAAACAGATAACTTCTTGACAGGCATTTCTTAGAAAAGTATTAAGTTTACAAGCATCATGGAGGTGTGAAATGAGTTGTAATAAAATAGTTTTGGCTGTGATTTTGATTTTTCTTTCAACAAGTGTGGTTGCCGCGCAAGTAAATTTTCAATATAATTTTACTCTTAATAAACCAACGTCTGCACTAGATTTTAATATCATTCAGCTACTGGATTATAACAACGATGGGAATGATGAAGTTATTACAAAATATTGGGATGAAAACTTGCTGCTTCTGCAGATTGTCGTGTCTAACCTAAATGGAACTGTTATTGATACGATATCTATCAATGAATGGACTTGTGAAGAGTATAATAAGTTTTATCTTATGAAAGAAAATGAAGTTAATTATTTGTTAAGAGCTGAACTTGATTGGGATACATATTATTTAAATTTTCTTATATTGGATTGTGAGACCTTATCTGTAATTGACTCGATAATTATTGAACCAATAGATGATCCTATTTATGAAGTCAACCTCATAGACACTTATGAAAGAAATGGAGAGAGAGTATTCCTAATTGGTGCTATGGAGATGAGCTTGTTTAAAGAAGATAGTGAGGAAAATTATTTGTATAAAATAATTGAGGATAATGACACTCTATCTTATGTAGGGCATTTCAACGATTGCGGAATTACTAATACTAATCCTAATGACAGCACATTACTCTCAGTAGGAAGACATTCTTATGCAACTGTCGGAGCAAGTGCAGCAACTGATCATAGTTATTATTATCTACAGAAAATAACGAAAGATGATCCTTGCTATCAGAGCCAGCTTCATACAACAAGTGGAACTGCTCTATGGGAATTTAAAGCAAGAACTACCTACAACCATTATCCGAAGAACTATGACATTATCACTCTAAATTGTCAGGATAATTCTCCACAGGTTCTACAATATCGCAAACTCGATACTGATAACGGAACTTCGGTTCATTTCAAAGCATACGAAACAGTAAATTGGCAAGAAGTGTGGTCAAAAGAGGATACACAAATTGGGAAGGGAGATATAACTACCTCTACATGCATACAAGTAAATGGAGAAGATCATTATGTGATGTATTTTCGTGGAGATAAGTTAGAAATACGAAACAGAATAAACGGCAATATTGTGCATCATCAGGATTCTGTACTGGCAGTGTGTGATATTCTGAAAAAGAGTGATGGAGAACTTCTCTTCTTTGTAGAAAAGTATGATGAAACCGGATATGATGTCTATACACTCGATGGTCCGATTTTTGTATCTGCGGATGAACCACATGCTCAAAACGATTTTATCCTACAAAATTTACCAAATCCCTTCCGAAATTCAACGAAAATATCTTTTTCCGGAACAGCGAATTCACATGAATTAGCTCAAATTGGAATTTATAATGTAAAAGGGCAGCTGGTAAGAGAACTAGAAATTAGAAATTCGGATTTAGGAATTTGCGCAGCGTGTTGGGATGGTAAAGATATAAATGGAAAAGTAGTTTCACCCGGAATTTATTTTTATAAATTTAAAACTTATGATAAAGAAATCGTAAATAAAATGCTTAAAATTGATTAGAGGGATAAAGTGAAAACAATCATAATTATATTTGTATTTTTGGTTTCTTGCGTGAGCTTTCTTCATGCACAAGTAAATTTCCATTATGAATTCAGTTTTGATAAGCTGGATAATGATGATGAGCTGGTGAGAACGTATTTGTTTGATTATAATAACGATGGAATTGATAATTATGCAGTAGAGTATGGATATAATGAACCTTATGGTTTATTTTATACCTGTAATTTAGGGATTTACGACCACGAAGGAATACTGATTGATACATTATATGCTGATTGGCACGAAAGATATTATGTTTTTGAAAATAGCTATTCACAAAACCGAGAATTCTTTATTAATGTATGCGATGATTCACTCTTTATCAATTTGATTGATTATGATACCGGAATTATTCTCGATTCGATAAGGGTTATAAATACAGTGGGTCATTTTTTCACTTTTATAACAGATGTTAATTCACTTGTAAACAATGACACAACATATATTTTTATTGGTGCTATGAAGAAATGGAATTATCTCGGGGCTGAATATTTTCGATCATATCTTTTTACATTTAAAATTATAGATGATGAATTTTTTTATTTGGAGGATATTGAGAACTGTGGTTTTAAAAGCATAACAACTAATAACAAACACTTATCTATTGGATTATATTATCAAAGTAATGATTATGGAGTATGGGGATCTGAAGATTTCGATTATTATTTAAAAACAATATCGATAGAAGAACCAATTGCTATTTATCCATTACACCATGTTGAGGGTTCAGAAGTATACTCAACCCCACATGAGTGGATACATTGCCCTGTCAATTATACCATTCTCACAAAGAATCCTCAGTCAGAGCAACCTCATATTCTCTATTATCAGCAATATGACAGCGATGATGGTGATTCATTACTTTATTATGCGTATGATCTTGCAAATGGACAGGAAGAATGGACGATTAAACAGCCCTTGTCAGAGTACAATTTAATAATTGCCTCAACCTGTGTGTCCGTTAATGAAGAAGATCATCACGTGATGTACTTCTATGATAATAACACTCTCGAAATTCGGAATAGATTGAATGGGAACATTGTTCATCAACAGGATTCTGTATTTGTTGCTTGTGATATTCTCAGAAAAAGCGATGGCGAACTTCTCTTCTTTGTAGAAAAGGATGATGAAACAGGATATGATGTGTATGCGCTGGACGGTCCCATATTTGTTTCTGCTGATGATACACATACTCAAAATGAAATATTTATCGAACAATATCCCAATCCTTTCCGTTCATCAACTACATTATCATTTTCATCAAAAGAACATATCCATAATGCTGAAATCAAAATCTACAACATCAAAGGACAACTGGTGCGAAAATTACGCTTTAACGCTTTCTCGCTTTCACGCTTTCTCGAGGTTAACTGGGATGGAAAAGATAAAAATGGCAAAAACGTTGCAGAAGGGATATATTTGTACAAAATAAAAACCGACAACCAAGAATTTGTTGGAAAGATCGTAAAAGTAGAATAGGAGTGATTTATGAAAAAATGGTGTATTGTTATATTCATTCTTTTGTTATCATTTAATTTTGTTCTTATGGCTGATCAAGAAAAGCCAGGAAAAGGAAGAATTATATATGGTCCTTGGATTACAGAATCTTGGGGACAATCATATCCATATAACATGTTTTGTCCTCTAAACCCAAATTCAAATAGAGAATGTTTAGTAGGTCTGATACCTTTGTCATTTGCGCTTATCATTAACTATCATAAAAATATAGATAATGTATATTTCGATGATGGGGATGATTATTTTTCAGACCCAATTTATATTGATGACGATTATTTACAATATGATTTTCCGTCATTCTCAGAGTTGAATACCTATCTCGATACGATCCGGTATAATTATGCTAATGAATTATCTCTGAATTATGAACTCATTTCTGCACTCAACTTTGCATGTGGTATCGCTACTCAGCATCAATATGTTACTGGTTACACATTACTTGCTGATTCTTATGTTGCCTTTATAAATAAATTCAACTATCAGAATGCAACATATACTACAACAATTAATAATGATTTCTTCTTAACTCTTCAGAGTAATATGATTGATGGAAATCCGGCAATTTTAGGCATAACAGGTTCCTCTGGTAGTACGTTAGCCATATGTGATGGATACAACACATCAAATAATACATATCATATGAACTTTATGTTGGCAGGAGCATATGATGGCTGGTATAGTCTGCCTGATGGCTTGCCCATGGGATTTAATACAATCAACTGTGCGGTTATAAATATCGAACCTCCAGCATTAAGTGTTCAGGAAGATCATAATGACATTTTCTCAATGGGAAATTTTCCTAATCCCTTCCGTTCTTCAACGACTTTCTCATTTTCATCGAAAGAGCCGATTCAAAACGCTGAAATCAAAGTCTACAATATTAAAGGTCAACTGGTACGAGAACTCCGCTTTAACGCTTCCTCGCTTTCCCGCTTCAACGAAATATCCTGGGATGGAAAAGATGAAAAAGGGAGTGATGTTGCACAGGGAATATATTTTTATCGTTGTACTATTGGAAATAAAAATTTTACGGATAAAATTATAAAACTACAATAGGTGATATTATGAAACAAATATGTCTTCCGGTCTTGATTCTTATATGTTTTATGAGTGTTTTATATGCAGATGTGAACTTTCAATATGAGTTTAGTATTGATAAACTGGATAATGATGATAATCTTGAAAGAGTGTACTTATTTGATTATGATGAAGATGGGATTGATGATTTTGCCGTGGTTTACGATGATGAATACTGCTGGAGTGAACTTTACTGGAAAAAGTACCTCGCGCTATATGATTATAATGGAATGCTTGTTGATACAATGTATAGTGATTGGGAAGAAGGGTATTTAGTATTCGAAAACAACCTATCCCAAGTCAGAGAGATTTTTATTAATACATTTGATGATTCGTTATATGTAACGCTAATTGACTATTCGACGGGCAACATACTGGATTCGATAAGTATTTTTCAAAGTGGAGAGCAGGTATTTGGATTAATTTTACAAGCAAGTTCAGAGATTTCCGATAATAAAACATATCTTTATATTGGTGCAAATAAAGATAGCAGTGGATTGGGTTATTGGTATTGCAGGTCATATCTGTTTTCTTTTTATGTGTGTGATGACCAATTATTCTATGTTGATAGTGTTATAAACACAGGATATGATTTTATAAATTTAGGATCAAATAAACTTTTGTCTATAGGATTGTATTTTAAAGATAATAATAACTCAAGTGCTGGATCAAATAGTTTTGATTATTATTTACAGAGAATAAATGTTAATAATGAAATATCTTCCGATTTGATTCATTCAACATCTGGAGTTGTTGTATTTTGGAGTCCACCGGTGGAATGGATTCATTGCCCTGTTAATTACGAGATCCTTACAAAAAATTCATTAGGTGATTATCCACATATTCTTTACTACCAGCAGTATGATAGTGAAGATGTAGATTCTGTTTTCTTCAATGCATATGATCTTGATATTCCTGAAATGGTTTGGTCAAAAAAGGATTCCTTGCTTGATGATAGTAAAATAACTGCATCAACCTGTGTAACCGTCAATGATGAAGACCATTACGTGATGTATTTTTATGACAACAACACACTTGAAATTAGAGATCGAGTTAACGGCACTATTATTCATCATCAGGACTCGGTTCTTGCAGTGTGTGATATTCTCAGGAAAAGCGATGGAGAACTGCTCTTTTTTGTGGAAAAGGATGATGAAACAGGGTATGATGTTTACTTTCTTGATGGTCCGATTTTTGTTTCTGCGGATGAACCACATGCTCAAGATAAAGTTATAATAGAGAATTTTCCTAATCCCTTCCGTTCTTCAACGACTTTCTCATTTTCATCGAAAGAGCCGATTCAAAACGCTGAAATCAAAGTCTACAACATTAAAGGGCAACTGGTGCGAGAATTACGCTTTAACGCTTCTTCGCTTCCACGCTTTCTCGAGATAAGCTGGGATGGTAAAGATATAAATGGACAGAAAGCAGCACCTGGCGTGTATTTGTATCAGCTTCTTATCAATGGGGAGCATAAAGCAGAAAGGAAATGTTTGTTGATAGAATAATGATGAATAAAACGATCTTGTGTACAATTCTTTTATTATTCATATCAACACTTCTCTTTTCTCAACAGCGAGCACATGTAATTGAGGATTTAGAAAGAGGATCAGTCACTTTGCAATCATACCCGGGACAGGATCTCGATCCCGATGATTGGTGTATAGATTCCACAATTACTCATAATGATTCACAATACTCGTTAAAACTTTTTGGAAATACCTGGAAAGTCGAACAGATAGTTCCCATACAGCTTGATACAAATTCGGTTTGGTCAGTTTCAATGTATATGCAGACTAAGGGTGAGATTCACGGTTTTGGATTATTGGATTCTACAAATGTGCTCATGTACTCACTTGATGGAAGTGAGGATCTGGATATTGAGGAGTTTATTACGGTCTATCAGGGTGCATTTCCAGAACAGGATTGGGATACTTTTTTGATCCCTGTTGCCGATGATTGGTTTGCATGGTTCGAATATTATCCATCAATTTCAGGACTGCTCTTTATAAATGATTTGGATACAGACCCGACAGGCGTGGTGTATTTTGATGATATACTCGATGTTACAGAAGATCTCCCGGCAATTCCAGAAGTTGATATATGGTCATCACAAGGAAAAGAATATACTGATACATATGGAAATAGAAATCTGGATGTACAATTCTACTCCGATGTGTTTGATTCTGACAGCGATACACTATTCTATTATTGGAATTTCGGTGATGGAGATTCAAGTTCAGCAGAAAATCCTGCACACACTTACCTGATCTATGATGACCATCTATACAATGTTTTTCTGGAAGTTATAGATGATACGGGTATGATAGGGAGAGCACATTGTCAAATCATGCTGGAACCAGGCACAACATCATTTCCTATAACCATGAATTTTGTCGGTGATATACTTCTTGCCCGCGGATATGAAAATCCGGGGGGAATAATTCAAACCTACGGAGTTGAAGCCATTTTTGAACCAACTATCAATCTTTTGGGATATGCTGCTGATGTTACTGTTGCCAATTTAGAATGTCCGCTTACCGATCAGGGCACACCACATCCCACCAAGCCGATCTATTTCCGGGGAGATCCCGACAATGTCGATGGGCTTGCGTATGCAGGAATAGATATTGTCACTCTTGCGAATAATCATATCCTGGATTACGGACTTGAAGGCATGCAGCAAACTCAGGATGTGCTGACACAGAAGCATATTCTTTCTTCTGGGACAGGAGAGGATTCTTATGAAGCTTACACACCGATACTTTACACTCAGAATGGAGTGACCTTTGCTTTCCTTGCTTCAAGTGACAGAACAGGACAGTATAATAATTACCAGCCATATTTGAATGCAGGATTCAATAAACCGGGTTTTGCTTATTTGACACCATATTACATCACAAAACAGATAGAAGAAGTAGGGAATGTTGCAGATTATCTTATTGTGGAAATGCATGCGGGAAGTGAGTATTCATTAGCTCCGGGCAGCCAGTATGACAAGTCCGAGGATCTCAATCCTTATCAGGATGAGGGTTACAATCCCAAAGCAGATGTGCCGCACATGTGGGACAGGGCACTGCGGCAGCATACCATTGATTCGGGTGCTGATCTCATCATATGTCATCATCCGCACATTATTCAGGGATTTGAGGTGTATGATCAGAAATTGATCGCCCATTCCCTTGGCAATTTTGTCTTTGACCTTACCTATCCCGAAACATATCCTACTATGATACTTAACGCAAAGATCGACGAGACCGGTTTTTATGAATATACAGTCACACCTGCATATATTGATGATTGGATTCCGCAACCTGCTATTGGTGAGTTTGGATTGCATCTTCTGGATTACCTCGCATTTCGCTCAAAAGAGCTTGATACATATATGTATATAGATCGAGGTAACGTCACTGGAAAAATTATTCTCGATACGCTTTCAATGGAGATTAACACCGCGGTAACTTCCGAAGATGTTCAACTTGAATTTTCAAATAATAGCTATATTTCATCACCTAAGAAGACAGCGCATAAAGCGAATATCTCCGAAATGAGTTCCATTACACCGCAAAGCGATTGGGAGTATCGTGTGGGAAGAGATTTGGTTTGGTTCGGGAATATGGAGGATGAGGGATGTACAATGTGGGAGCTGAATGAGCCGGAAGAATTTTATGACAATACCTTTTCGTACGAAGGTGAACGCTCGATCGGGCATGTATGGGATGAGAATAATTATTATGACCTTTCTACAAAACTGGAAGGACGATTAAAAAGATATTCAGATTCGACCAATTACTCATTGCATGGATATATCAAGACCACAGATGCTAAGGGCGTGACAATTCAAATCCGCTATTATCAATATAGATGGTACGCAGTGATGCTTGGTTCAGAATATATCTCAGAGAAAATTATGGGTGATACTGATTGGACGTATTATCATAAAGAACTTTCAGTTCCTGTTAATACTAATTATTTCGATATTCTTCTCATTTCCGAGACCCCAAACTCAGGTATATCCTATGCGTGGTTCGATAATGTGGGACTCATCGAGTGGACGGACTGGGAGTTCCAGGCAGTGAAATCTCAAATTTCAAATCCGAATGATTATTATTTCTATCAAATACGAACAGATGAGCCGATCACAACTGCGGCAGTTAAATATGTGGAGACTGCATATGGTCCGCTTCCACAAGTAGGTGTGGATGAGCAGCCAGAGCAAAATCAAATGATCTCACAAGTTATGAATTATCCAAATCCAATAAAATCAACGACAAAAATATCATTTTACTCTAGCGTGAATTTAGGAAATACAGAGATTAAAATATTCAATATTAAAGGGCAATTAGTAAGAGAATTTAAAATTGCGAATTATGAATCAGGGATGAATGAAATTATTTGGAATGGCAAAGATTCATCAGGAAAAAAACTGGGTAATGGTATTTATTTCTATACAGTTTCTTCGGGCAATAGAGTTTTGGCTACACAAAAATGTGTATTGTTAAGATGATGAACGTCGAATGATGATCAATGATTTAAGATTTGAGAAGATAGCAAAATCAGAAATTTTCAATCGGTGTTCATCATTCATAAATCAAAAGGAAAATAATGTTCATTGATTATGCAAGAATTCATGTAAGCGGAGGAAATGGGGGAAATGGCTGTTTGAGTTTCCGCAGAGAAAAGTTCATTGCAAAAGGCGGTCCGGACGGCGGGAATGGCGGCAAAGGAGGAGATGTCATCGCTGTTGCATCTTCAGACCTGAATACCCTGCTAAATTTTCGCTATAATAAACAATTTTTTGCTGAAAAAGGACAGCACGGCATGGGCTCGAATAAAACAGGTCATGACGGTGAAAATATCATATTGAAAGTACCACTTGGTACTGAAGTATATGAAACCGACGAGAATAACAATAGGATAGCAAAGATCGCTGACCTTGCCGAAGAGAACGAGGATATCATACTCGCGCATGGTGGCAAAGGCGGAAGGGGAAATGCGACATTCAAATCCTCGAGGAATCAAGCACCAAGAAAGACAACTATAGGCAAAGAAGGAGAAGAAAAGCACTATGAATTTGTACTCAAGCTTATGGCTGACGTTGGTTTAGTTGGATTCCCGAATGCCGGGAAATCTACACTGATAAGTCACCTGTCATCAGCTCATCCTAAAATTGCAGATTATGAATTTACTACTCTAGAACCATGCCTCGGTGTCGTCAAGGTAGATGAATACAAAACCTTTATAATCGCTGATATTCCCGGAATTATAGAAGATGCCCATGCTGGAAAAGGACTCGGACTGCGTTTTCTTCGTCATATAGAGCGAACGAAGGTGTTGCTCTTTCTCATTGATATTACTTCCGAGGATATCGGAGAAAAATACAACATTCTGCACAACGAACTGAATACCTATAATCCGCAATTGGATAAACGACAGAAATTGGTTGTGCTAAACAAAATTGATCTGATTGCTCATGATGAAAAAGACACACTAATTCGCAAAACTCAAGATACCTTAAAAGAAATATGTAAATGTCCGATCCTGGCAATTTCAGCAGTGAGCGGCGAGAATCTTCAAAAATTGAAATATGCGATCAAAGATATATTGATTTTGTAACAAACGAGGAAAATAATGAATAAATCAGATTATTATGAATGGTTGCGGCTTGTTTCTGTGAAAGGACTCGGACCTGAAACAATTCAGAAATTACTAACAAAATACTCTACCCCCGGATCGATTTTCCATACATCTAAAGAAGAACTGACTGAGCTTTCGTATATATCATACAAACTCGCAGACAATATCCTCAAAAATCAAAAAGAAGAGTTTATTGAGAATCAACTTGCATTGATAGAAAAATATAACGTCCACCTGCTTTCACTACTTGATGATGAATATCCAAGATTGCTCAAATATAGTTATAATCCTCCAGTAGTGCTCTATGTGAAGGGAAATTTGTTACCGGAGGATAATATGTTTTTTGCAGTAGTAGGAACTCGCAAACCGACGCAATATGGCAAGATCGCAGTTCGAAGGATAGTGCCCAAACTTGTACTTGCAGGATTTACTATAGTAAGTGGACTCGCTTATGGTATTGACGGTGCAGCACATCAAGAAGCGTTGAATGCAGGCGGAAGAACAGTTGCTGTATTTGGAACAGGATTGGATGTAGTCTATCCTGCTGCTAACAGAGAACTAGCTAAAAGAGTACTCACAAATGGAGCTATCATATCTGAAATACCCCTTGGGCGTGAAATAGAAGCATGGAATTTTGCGAATCGCAACAGGATAATCAGCGGAATGAGCAAAGGGACGCTTGTGGTTGAGGGAGCAAAAACGAGTGGTGCACTATTAACCGCAAAATTTGCTCTTGAGCAGAATCGTGATATTTATGCAATTCCGGGTAACATCAACTCTCCTCAAAGTGAGGGTCCAAACTATCTTATAAAACTCGGAGCGAAGATCGTAAGCAGTCCCGAAGATATACTCGAAGAATATAAGCTCAGCTTGAAATTGGTTAACGAGACCTCATCTGCCGACGTTAAACCCAAAGTCAAACTTAACGAAAGTGAGGAGAAAATATACAAACTCCTCATCAAAAATGAGAAAAATCTCAGTCTGGATAAGATGGTCGAACTATCTGATGAAAGTCCCGCAGCACTTTCAAGTGTTCTTCTGCAAATGGAGTTTAAGGGATTGGTAAAGAGGGGAGCACAAAACCGTTACTGGCTTATTTAAAAAAAGACCCTCGAAGCATTATGCCGCAAGGGTCTAATAAAATCAATGAACAAACTTATTCGATGATTCCTAAAATATCGGATCTTTGCACGATGAGATATTTGTTTCCTTCAAGTTCTAACTCTGTACCGCCATATTTCGCATAAACTACTTTATCACCCTTTTTCACAATTTTCTGAAGATCTTCGTCATTTCCAACTGCAATGATCTTGCCGATTTGTGGTTTTTCTTTTGCGGTGTCGGGGATGATAATGTTGCCGACTTTCTTCTCTTCAGATTCCAATGTCTCAATAAGAACTCGATCATCAATGGGTTTAATTTTCATTATACCTCCATATTAATTTTTTAGTTCTATTTATAGAAAAATGTAAAGCGGTAATGATTGCCGTCAAGAATTTTTTTGAAAGAATGTGAAATATTAGCAAATGAATAAGAAGATTGCTAAGATAGGTTCCGATATGTCTTCAAAAAGAAAGGTAATTCTCGAACCCTCAGGCAAGGACGAAGTATGCTAAGACTTGATCGGGAATCTCGCTTATGTTAAAATATTTTAGATTCATGACCAAGAAATCACTCAATTTATATAATCCTTTCTCAACATCAACTTCTATATCATTTATTGGAACTATACATCGCACGAATTGGTACAAAATATCACCAATTGAAATTTAGGCGTAATAAACAAAAAGTGCAATCCTTTACTTACTTATACAGAAAATCTCTTGTAATAAATTTGAAATCTTGGAAAAATTTATAAGGATAGCATTTTTGAATCGAATGAATATTCTTGACAGCACTTTTAACTATCTAAATAAGCATTATATTATTCTTAGAGGCGTTGCTCCTATTAAATAATCAAGATATGAATCGCAGAGAACACCCGTAAAATAACAGAGAATCCGTGGAATATTTTAACGCATGAACGCCACGAAGAAATAAGTAAAAATATTTCACATGACAGGTAGAGTCGCGGATAATTTTGTTTCAACCGTTAGTTCACACTTCGTACCGAAATTCTACAGGGTTACGGGGAATGGGCTGACGAAATATTTAGTACAGCGGATGAATAAAGGGTAGCTTCTGTTAAATGGAATAGAGAAAATAGCAATTTGACTCGTTCCACCAGGAGTAAAAAAGTTAATTTCAAAATTAGGCGAATAATTATACTAACCAAACAAAAAACAAGAGGTAAAAAAATGATTAACAAAAGTGAAAAGAAAAAAAATGTCCCCAAAAAGTATGTATTAATGATGATTGCAGTTGTTCTTTTTCTATCAGCATTAAGTGTATGGTGTATTATACCACAGAATACGATTAAATCTTCTCTTACTGTTCAAGCTTATGATACAAATGTTGAATGTTTTGCACAAGGCGATTATACACCAAAACCATTAGAAACAACAAAGTTTACTCCGATAGAGGATAAAGACGAAGCAATTTTACTTTGTAGTGCAATAGGTGATTATAAGCCAAAACCCTTAAAACCAATCGGAGATTGAGGAATAAAAGTTAGTCCAATATTATGATAGACTTAATTATATTTCATCAATTAGGAATACTTCGTGTTCTGAATTTGGCATTCTGGTTTTATCTTTATAAAAAGAGTAACATCACTGGATTAAATAGAGATGCCGTTAAACACTTTGTGATTTATCTTGTTCTTTTCACTGTCTGGAATATCCTTATGATCGTCACTGAAAATTCTGGAAGAGTCTATCTTTTTTTCTGGGCTATTACTAGTATATATCAATTGTATTTCATACTGACCATTCTCTTTAAATTGGCAGGGTGGAATTATGTCTGGTTAGAGATTATAATTCCTACCCTGCCTACCGCTTTAGCTGCAATTCTGTCTTTCAAATATAGTAATTATCAGCCGGTAAACATTATTGATTTTTTCAACTCGTTAATTCTGTTGACCAGTTCCGTCTTAATTTTAAGGTATATTCTATTAAAAAAATCATTCGTTGAAAACATTGAAACAATTTTTATTTTTTCGGGCTTTATTTTATATTTCGGCTTACACATTTTAGCCAGTAATATCCTGACTTTTGATTTTTTGAAATACTGGTCATTTGGTAAAAATGCAACTTTAATTGGATTCATTTATTGGATAGGAAGTATAGTATGTATACGGAAAATCAGATACAGATATTCGTAATATTATCATCAATTTTTCTTGGGCTGTTTGTTTTAACAACCATATATCTTATTATCAAACTGAAGTTGAACAGCATCCTTCTTAGGCAATCAGAGGAGAAAATAAAAGAGTACTCAGAGGACCTTGAGAAAATGGTGAAAGAAAGAACAAAACAATTATCAAAATCCGAAGAATCTTACAAACAACTATACAAGTTCAATGAGGGGATAGTAGAACATTCTCCGGCAGGAATTATGAAGCTGGATGCAAAACTCAAGATAAGTTATGAAAATCCTGAAATGAAAAGGATTTTAGGAGTACCTCCCGGTGAAGAATCAAAAGCTATAGGAATGGATATAAGAGAACTTGCTTCGATAAAAAATATTGGGGTTCAACCTATCTTCAATAATCTTTTTGAGAGGAAGGAAATCGCAACAGAAAATCTTTTTATTTCTATGTATGGGAAAAAAACTTATATCACGCTAAAAGGTGTTCCCATGTTTGAAAATAACAAATTTAAAGGTGCCGTTTTGCTCATCAACGACATTACGGAGCGCAAGAAAGCAGAGAGCATTCAAAAAACATTATATAACATTTCTGATGCTTTGAATAAAGTTGATAATTTGCACGAACTCTTCATTAAAATAAGAGAATACACGGGAAATGTAATCGATACTACAAATTTCTATGTAGCTTTATACGATGAAAAAACTGATATGATCTTACTTCCTTTTGATGTTGATGAAAAAGATAATTTTGTAACTTTTCCGGCTGGTAAAACGCTTACTGCCCTGGTGATAAAAACAGGTAAACCTTTATATGCTAACAGGCAATTACAAGACAAATTACTCAAACAGGGCAAAATTGAAATAATTGGAACACCTTCTGCGATCTGGCTGGGTGTTCCCCTAAAAGTTGAAAAAAAAGTAATTGGTGTAATTGCGGTTCAAAGTTATGATGATCCAAATCTTTATTCTGAGAAAGATATTGATATTTTAACTTTTATTTCAGAAGAAATTGCTCTTGCCATCAAGCATAAACAAGCGGATGAGCAGATAAGGAGAGACCTAAAAGAAAAAGTATTATTGTTGAGAGAGATACGCCACAGGGTAAAGAATAATTTGCAGGTAATATCAGGACTTCTTCAGCTTCAGAAGAATGAAATGACGACAAAAGAAGATGCTTTAAAGGGATTTACGGCAAGCCAGGATAGAATACTGGCAATGGCAAAAGCTTATGAACTATTATTAGAATCGGACTATATGTCTGAGGTGAGTGTTGGGAAATATATTACATCACTTGCAGAGCAACTTAAATATAATTATGATAACCATAATAAGGTAAATATAACCTATTCTCTTGATGATCTGGTCATAAGTATTGAGATATTAGATAGACTGGGACTGATATTGAATGAGATCATAACGAATGCGATAAAATATGCTTTTGAAGGAAGAGATTCCGGGAACATTCATATAGACTTGAAAGATGCTGGAGAACACATCGAGATAAAGATATCAGATAATGGAATAGGCATTCCCAAAGAAATAGAAACCCATGAGCCGGTAACCCTTGGCCTATCAATTGTCGATATGCTTACCCAGCAGTTACAGGGAACCTTGAAAATAGACAGGAAAAATGGAACGAGTTTTACACTGGTAATACCGAAAGAAAGTAGAGAGTAAAGCATAGAGCGTATAGCGTAGAGTGAAGAGCGAGGAGTGACGAGTGAGAAGAGTGAAGTCAAGAGAGATTCGGCTTCTTCCGACAAATCGGGATATGCCGCGGCAGGTAGAAATAAAAATTTACAATATTAAAGGTCAGCTTGTACTCGAATTACCCTTTTGTGCTTCTTCGCTTTCGCGCTTTCTCGAAGTAGCCTGGAATGGAAGAGATGGCAAAGGTAGAAAGGTTCGTGGTGGGGTGTATTTTTACAGAATTGAGTGGAGTGGAGAAGTGGGTGTGAGAAAAGTGGTTTTTATTAAGGAGGAATGATAAACAATGAAATAAATTTGACACATAGGAAGGGAAAACTCCAAAAAGAGTAATAATTGAGGTGAATATTATTTTTACTATTGAAACTGACTGGAAAAAGATGCAGGATATGGAAAGATTTTATGAAAGAAACTATAAGCAAAATCCACGCAATATTGCGCAGATACCACCAGATATGGCCGTGCATAGGTAATAGATATGCGGGGACAAATACGTTAACTGCGAGGTTAAAGAGAAACCAGAACAATGAATGAAATCGGAATATATATTACTGTAACAATTACACTTTTTGGAGTAGCTTATCCTATCTTACTTCAAGTGATTGCACGACTTGATGAAAAATATTCATCAGAAAATATTGTTGGTCTATTTGACAAAGAAATAGAGGGAAAGCTATTTCGTTGGTTATTGATTTCAACATTAGTATTTATAGTAATATGGAGTTTAAAACTAAAACCACTTTTTCAAATTGATGGGCTGAATTTTATAATAAATAATTCAGCAAATATTCTTCTTGGGCTAAGCTCTATACTATTAATAATATCATTCTTTTTCTTCACCCGAAAAATTCTAATCTATTACACGCCTACAAAATTCATTCAGTATTTAAGAAATAAGCATATTAAATCAAGAAATGATTTCAAATACTTTGAGGGTCTTGCTGACATACTTTTACTTTCAATAAAACAACAACAACGAAACCTATCTTTAACTCTATCAGACTTCTTTTATGATTCTTTTAGGAATGAAAGGGGAAAGTTAAATAATACACCTGTAGAATACCCAGATATATTTTATGAAACAGTTCATAAATCAATTGAGGAATTAGCAATTCTAAAAGAGAAAAGAAATTATTCATTAGAGTATAGAACTGCGGGAGGAATATGGCTATTAGGAGAAATGCAAGGTCATGAACTTTCAAATAAAACTTATGTTTGGCTTTGGCGAAATATCTTACTTTCGATTCAGTATCAGCAAGATGATTTAATAGTTTATCATTGGCAAACTGCACATCAGTTTTATACCTATAGCCTACCGTATATTTATAAAAATTATGACCATTCATCGGATACTTTTCAAGTAAGTAATCAGGATACTGTAAACAAGCGGATTTCAGAAAGAGAAAAATTTATTGAATTCCATTATGCTTTAGGAGGATTGCTTACTTACAAAAAAAGATACAGTTGCATTAATAGGGTTTTTAATCACACAAATAGTCAACCGCCTAAATACGAGCTTCTACCTGAATCAATGTATGAAATATTTAGTTTTTACTTCAAAGTACGTGACCCTTATGACCGAGAATACACTTGGATTTCAAATCAGTATTCATTTCCAGAGCAAAGCGGACTTCATGCCGATTCGGTAGTTAAAAAATGGATATTTTCCTACATGGCAGTTCTATTTCTAAGACAATATACAATTGTCCCATATTTAATTACAATGAAACCGCTTGATTATCCTGCAATTCCAAAAACACAAGGGGAGATAAAAGGATGGATAGATGGTCTTGATTTTTTCAAGAAGTTAGTGTCAGAACATCTTGAAAACAAGGTGCTATTGGAAGAACTTTATCTTGATTTTATTACAAAAGAATGGTGTGAGAAAAATGATAAAGTTTACCCATTAGACTTTATTGATGTTTTTAAATCAAATCTGAAAGAAGCCTATAACAATAACGCATTGACCTTACCAATTTCAGAAGAAAAGGTACTGCAATTTGAAACTTCTACAAAAGGTAGAGTTGAAGAAGTTTTGGAGAATATAACAACAATAAGTAATTCTAATACGATTTCTGGTGAGGCGGACAAATGGTATGTAAATGGTCAAAGAATGCTTCAAAGCAGAGATGCCTTTTCTGAAAATCCGGAAGTTCATCATATAGATTTTGATTCGTTTTTAGCATCAGTATTATCGAGAAGAATTATTAAGGGAGTTGCTTCAACATTCTTATTTAAAAAGACCAAAACTTATTTATTTAAACACACAGATTTCTTTGGTGCCATTGACAAATTCGGATTAACTGAACAGCATGTTATAGTGGCGTTCGGTCTAAATATCGACAACTATATAAATCACTTTAAAGTAAAAGGTTTAACCAAAGAGAAATATAAAGAGACAAGTATTTTTTCTTTCCAAGGTTCTCAATTTGTAAACACTACGGTCTTTATTCTACGAAAATCTAATTTACCTTTTATTTCAACTAAACCAATATCAGATGAAATTATTAAAAAGTATTCATTAAAAAAGATAAGTGATAAAGGAAACTTACACAGTTCAATAATTGATTTAAATAACACAACTGAAGAAATCTTTAATGAAAATAAAGTAGGGAAAGAAGATGATGAGATAAAGAAATCAGTACTGATGAGTATAATAATCTCGCTTGAAATATTATGGAAAAAGAATATTGATGTAATTCAACTAATTGAGTTTTCAGAATATAGACAGAAAGGATTACCAAATAAAATAAGTGATATTGAACCATTTGATAAGAAGAAACCCAACTGGTAAAAATGTATAAAAATAATAGCCATAATAGTAGTAAATTAAAGGGTTTTAACCCGCCTCAACTTTCTTGTAACTTGGCAGGAATGAAGCCCGTAATCGGCTAATATTCTTATACTAACCATAAGCAAGCATTCTGAGGAAATCGATTTTGAAAAGGGAATGAATATTTTTTTTAAATAGTAATAATCAATAGGAGTGTTGATATAATCCTGATTAAATCGTAATATGTTTTGGAATTCTACGGTAAAAACTTCAATGGATCGTAGGCACGTCCGTCAAGGCGGACTTCAAAATGCACATGCGCGCCTGTCGTGTTGCCGGTCACCCCAACTTTTCCAATAATCTCGCCCTTCTTCACTTTATCATCTTTATGCACAAGGTTTTCCTGGTTGTGTGCATACACGGTCATTATGCTGTTAGCATGCTTTAGAATGATCACATTGCCATAACCGCGCTGTTTGCCGGAATAGGCAACCTCACCATCCAGCACAGCTTTGAGAGGTGTTCCTTCAGGACAGGCGATATCGAGTCCTTTATGGGGTTTTCCGTCACGTGTGCCGAATCCTGAAGTGATCTGTCCTGTGCACGGCCAAATTATACCGTATTTCTGGAATTCGGATTTCTTTATAACCGGTTTGGGAATAATATACTTTGAATTATCATCCTTTGATTGCGTCTCGAGATGGAGTTTCTGTCCGACAAAAATATTACTTGAACTCAGACTGTTATAATTCTTGAGCTCAAGTAATATATTTGGGATTGGGAGAAAATCCCATGAGAGATATGCATATAAAAAATATGAAGAATTTCGTAATTATAATTTTAATTGAGAAGGCATGCTTAAGCCTGGAGTTCTAATATCGAACCAGTATTCTTCACCAGCTGGCGGATCCAGGAATAATTTTGGAACTCATTCAGGCAGAAAAATATAGCGCTATCAGTGAAATCCTCCTGCATTATATGGGTTTAAAAGGGAATTCTTGTTTTGCTTCTTGCCTTAATATAGTGATATGTTCATAAGTAAAATCATTCAACGAGATCATATAGAGAGAGCATCATTTCCGAATTGACTATGATAAAGATTATGGTAGAATCCTCGGGAATCCATTAATTCCCGGTGAGTTCCCTGCTCAATAATCTGGCCATCATTCATCACCAAAATCGCATCGGCATTTTTAATAGTACTCAGCCGGTGGGCAATAACAAAGCTGGTTCTCCCCTTCATTAATTTCAGCATTCCTTCCTGAATCTGAATCTCCGTGCGGGTGTCTACGCTGGATGTCGCTTCGTCCAGAACCAGAATAGAGGGCTCTGAAAGAATAGCGCGGGCAATGGCAATGAGCTGCTTTTGGCCCTGGCTCAGGCTAGCTCCATCCTCAGATACTTCTGTATCATACCCATGCGGCATGCGGTGGATAAACTGATGAGCATTTGCTAATTTTGAGGCTTCTATAATTTCCTCTTCGGAAGCGTCCAATCGTCCATAGCGTATATTCTCTTTCACAGTATCAGAGAAGAGGAAGGTCTCCTGCAGTACAATCCCCAGATTCCTTCTCAGATCCCGTTTCTTAATATCACGGATATTTTTCCCATCAATGGTAATACTGCCTTTATGGAAATCATAAAACCTGGAGAGTAAATTGATAATGGTTGTTTTTCCTGCTCCTGTGGGACCGACCAAAGCAATGGTCTGTCCCGGTTTTGCATGAATATCGATGCCCTTGATAATGGGAATATCCGGCAAATAACGGAAATGAAGATTTTTGAAGATTACTTCACCTCGTACGGTTGACAAAGGCAAAGATTCTTCCGTATCTTCAAATTCAGGAATTTCGTCCAGGACGGCAAAGACTCTTTCTGCTCCGGCCAGAGCAGACTGGATGGTGGTATAAAGTTGAGCAATTTGATTCAAGGGGCGTGAAAACTGCCTTGTATAATTGAGGAAGGCCGCAATGGTTCCTACAGAAACCATACCATAAATGGCCAGAATTCCTCCGGCAAATGCTGTAACCCCATAGTTCAGGTTGTTCATCATATTCATCAGCGGGCCCATCAGTCCCGATGCAATATTGGCTTTGTTGGATGCTTTCTGCATCAATTTATTTTTTTTAGAAAAGGTTTTTAGTAGCTCCTTCTCTTTAGTAAAAGCTTTGATAACTCTTTGGCCGGAAATACTTTCCTCAATAATCCCGTTCAGGTCTCCCAGATGTTTTTGCCTGTCACGAAAACCCTTTCTGGTATGTTTGGCAATCTTCTTGGTCAGGAAGATCACAATGGGAATGACACAAAGACAAATCAGGGCAAGCCTCCAATTAATGGTTATCATCACAATGCCAACAGCAAATATGCTGAGTACTGCCGAAATAATCTCCAAAAAACTATTGGAAATGGTGTTACTGATGTTGTCTATGTCGTTTGTTACGCGGCTCATCAATTCACCAGTTGTTCGTGTATCAAAGAAGCGGATGGTAAGAGTCTGGAATTTGTGGAAGACATCTTTTCTTAAGTTCTTAATAGACCTTTGGGAGACGGCTATCATAATCCATTGCTGAATCAAAGTAAAGCCGGCTGCAGCAAAGTGAATGATGATCATGGCAATAAGCACTTTAGCCAGTCCGGCAAAGTTAACCTGACCGATTAAATAGTTATCGATAGCGTATTTCAGCAGGTAAGGACCAGCAATGTTTAAAATCGTGGTTATTAACACGATAAAAATCACCAGCATAAGACCTTTTTTCTGTCTCTTTAGATATCCCCATAGTTTTTTCAGTGTTCCCCGGGTATCGTTAGCTTTTTCCTTTGGGTTGGCAAAATGACCTCCGGGGCCTCCACCATGTCTTGGGCCTGGCCCCATAACTGGTCCGATTATATTCTTTTGTTCCTGTTTCTTCAAGATACGGCCTTATTATCTATTTGGGAATAGTAAATTTCCTGGTAGATTGGATTGTCCTTCAACAGTTCATTGTGGGTTCCAATTCCGGAAATTTTTCCGTCATCCAGAATGATTATTTTATCGGCTTCCATCACGCTGCTGATCCGCTGGGCAATGATCAGAGTGGTTCTTTCAGAACTATTTTTTTTAAGAGAGTTGCGAATCTGTTTTTCCGTAGCCATATCCACTGCGCTGGTAGCATCGTCAAAAATTATAATGGGAGCTTTTTTTGCCAGAGCCCGGGCTATGGCAATACGCTGTTTCTGTCCGCCAGAAAGGTTCACACCTTTCTGGTTGATGTCTGTCATATAGCCATTGGGAAGTCCATCAAGAAAGCTGTTGATATTGGCAGATCGAGCTGATTCTTTCATCAGATTTTCCAGCCCATCATGATCACAGCTTTCATAGTGAAAGAGGATGTTATCTTTCACCGTACCAGTAAAAAGAATCGTTTTCTGAGGAACCAGAGCAATATTATTGCGTAGATTTTCCAGATCCATTTTCTCTATGTTTTCACCGTCGATAAGGATTTCTCCGGAATCAATATTATAGAATCGAGGGATAAGTTCTGCTAAGCTGGTTTTTCCCGATCCCGTAGCACCTATTATAGCTGCCGTTTCTCCTGGTAAAATGGTTAAGGTGATATTTTTAAGAACCGGATCACCCTCGTGGGTATAAGAGAAAGTTACATTCTTAAACTCTATTTTTCCTTTAATTTCTTGAGCAAAAATAGGATTTCCCGGCTCCTCAATATCTGGGATACTGGTTAGTACTTCCTGGATTCTGGTGGATGATGCCTGAGCTCTTGAGAACCTCATTAACAGATTACTGAACATCATTAAGGAAAAAAGCAACTGTCGCAGGTAGTTGATAAAAGCCATTAGTGCACCAATTTTCAGGATGCCAAAATCAATTTGTTGTGCTCCAAACCAAAGAGCCGCGATAATTGCCCCGTTTAAAAGTATCTGCATGAAGGGATTCATGAGAGATACGGTGCGGGAAGCTTTGATGGTAATATCTGTTAAGTCATCATTGGCTTTTTGAAATTTTTCCTCTTCGTATTCCTCACGGACAAAAGCTTTAACGAGTCTCTTTCCAGCCAGATTTTCCTGCAAACGTGTATTTAGTTTATCCAGTTTGGATTGAACTTTATAAAAAAGCGGATAAGCTTTTTTGATGAGAATCGTCATAATAATTAGTAATAGAGGAATGAAAATCACAAAAAGGGTAGAAAGTTGACGGCTGATGATAATTGCCATCACCAGACTTCCAACTATCTGTAAAGGAGCTCTCACCATTATCCGAAGCATCATGCGTGAGACATCTTCAATCTGGGAAACATCATTTGTTAATCTGATGATCAGATTTCCCGTTTCCAGTTCATCCAGATTTTTATTGGAAAGACTCTGCACCTTAGTAAAAAGATCCTGTCGCAAATCTGCTCCCAGACCGGTTGAGGCAAAACTGGACATTATGGCACATCCACCGCCGCCCAGAAAAGCCAACAACGTTACAATGATCATACGAATTCCGAGAGAAAAAACCATCGTCAGGTCATGGTTGGCAATTCCCACATCTACGATTTTTGCCATGATTGACGGAAGCATAAGATCCATAAATACTTCTATCAGCATCAGCAAGGGAGCTGCCAGTGCAAAAATCCAGTATCGTTTCAGATAATCAATTATTGTTTTCAATGTTAATTTCTTCGATTAGTTGCTCCTGTATGCGAAGTAGCATCTTATGTAATATATCTTGTTCCCGGGTTGTGAAGTTCTTGAAAATTTTATAATCCATTGCTCTGAGCTTTTTAGCTATTATTGAACGGGTTTCTATGCCCTTTGGCGTGAGATGAATAAGGGTAACTCTCTGGTCATTTTTATCAGTCTGACGTGATACATAACCATTTTTTTCCATATTTTGTACCATTCGCGTTAGCGTGGCAGGAGCAATATTCATCCTATGTGCAAGTTCTGTTTGGCTGATCACTTCCGATTCCTGTAGTTTATCAAAAAGTCTGTTTTGCCCGCGGTGAAGATTGAAGGATGTGAAAATAGCGTGATGATAGCGGTGATGAAGTCGTGAAGTATCGGTAAAGATGGATCCAAGTTTCTCCATTTGTTAGCCTCCTAATATTTAGTATACGAATATTTGGCATGCTAAAGAATTTATTTGGAGGTTTGTTTGTCAAGGATTATGCGTTTAGCTCGTATCCTCCCAGTTTTTTATCCAAGATGGTGCCGTAAGATTTTGCTTTAGAGTGCTGATTATTTTAGGCTGATGAATTTCATAATTTTGCATCCGGCAGTTACCGAATTCGAAAATTGTTTTGGAACTCACTCAGACTAGAGAATATAGTGCTATCCATGAAATTCTAATGCATTATCAGGGTTTAATTGTTTTCTCGCATTAGGTGTGTAGATTAAGAAAAATGCCACGAACAAAATCCTCCACGATAAGCAAGAAGAAAGTGGCAGGCTTTAAACGTCAGCAAGCATTCTGAGGAAATCGATTTTGAAAAGGTAATGAATAGCTTTTTTAAATAGCAATAATCAATAGGTGCGTTGATATAACACTGATTAAATCGTAATATGTTTTGTAATTCTACGGCAAAAACTGCAATGGGTCGTAGGCGCGTCCGTCAAGGCGGACTTCAAAATGCACATGTGCGCCGGTCGTGTTGCCGGTTACCCCAACTTTCCCGATAATCTCACCCTTCTTCACTTTATCATCTTTATGTACAAGGTTTTCCTGGTTGTGCGCATACACGGTCATAATACTGTTGGCATGTTTGAGAATGATCACATTACCATAGCCGCGCTGCTTGCCGGAATACGCAACCTCACCATCCAGTACAGCTTTAAGTGGTGTTCCTTCAGGACAGGCGATATCGAGTCCTTTATGGGGCTTTCCATCACGTGTGCCGAATCCCGAAGTGATCTGTCCAGTGCAGGGCCAGATGATACCGTATTTCTGAAATTCGGATTTCTTTATAACCGGTTTGGGAATGATGTATTTTGAATTATCGTTCTTGGATTGTGTTTCCAGATAGAGCTTCTGTCCTACAAAAATATTACTTGAACTCAAACTGTTATAATTCTTGAGTTCATAAATAGACAATCCGTAAGTCGAAGCGATCCTGTACAATGTCTCACCCTTTTTCACCACATGATATTTTGGCTTTTTTATCTGCTTTGTCGTTTTTTTTGTTGTTTCTGTTTTTGTCTGAGTCTGCTTTAGCTGTTCAATTTTTTCCGGTTCATATTCCTGAACTTGACTTGTAACAACAGTGGTTTGTCCGGGCTCGCCTTTCAATAACAGTTTCTCGCCGGCTTTTATCGTGTAGGAAGTAAGCTGATTGAGTTCCATTAATCTCTCAATAGGAATTTCATATACCTTAGAAAGCCGGTACAGAGTTTCCCCCTTTTGTATTATATGATATCCGGATGAGGGGATGTCCTTCTTTGTAACATAATACTGTTGTGGATGTTCTTTATTATGGAGGTATATTTTTTGCCCGATGAGTATTTTATCAGATGGAAGATTGTTTATCCTCTTGAGCGCATCGACAGTTGTTGTGTATTTCTTTGCGATAGAGTAAAGCGTATCGCCTTTCTTCACTATATGGTAGTCATCGGATTCGGTGATATATTTAGGATTAGGCGAGAATCCTAAAAGAGAAACGCACAAAAAAAGTAATAATAATTTAGTAAGTGATCTCAAATGAATCATATTCGATCTGTTCCGGGTCTTCTTCAATCTTGATATCGTCAATACGCGCTGCAGGAGGTCCTAATTTAATTTTATCTAAGAAGATTTGCAAACTTTGTTGTTCACCGTGGGCTTTGATCTCGACTTCACCGTTATACAGATTTTTTACATACCCGTGAATGCCGAAATGACGTGCATTATATACAGCAAAATATCGGAATGATACGCCTTGTACAATTCCTTTTACAATAATATGTAATTTTCTCATATTACTCAAACACAATCATCTGCGGTCGTACGACGCCAGCTCGGATCTGGGTGTGACCATTCATATATATCATTTTATGTTGCTGTTCTTTGAAGAAGTTTTCAAAGACGGCATTCATTCTGAAATCGCCGAATCCTTCTGTCAATATTATCGGAAATGGTATGTTTTCATTGCCTGTAAGCGCCACGCCAATCTCCTCACCAAGAAATTCCACGAGGTCTTTGTTGTCTATTGATGGTGCAATTACGCCTGCCACATCGCATTCCGCACAATCCTTTAAGAAAGGATATGAAATCTTATCAAAACAAACGAGAATTTTTTCGTGATATTTCGAATCCTTTTCAAGATAAGATTCATTTATAATATGTATTCCGCTTGTTTTTTCTCCGCCAAATCCAATTATGCCGTTAAGCTTGATTCCTTTATATTGAATCGTTGCAGAAAGGTTTTCCACCACATCAATGACTTTCCCGCTCACATTTGCAAAAACACGGTAGGGTTCATTCTTGTATTGAATGGTCATTGTACCCTTTTCAGTATCTATTGCAGTTATTACACCTGTTGCCGGCGAGGGTATGACATGGCTGAAATCCCTCTCAAGACGTGATGCAAGAGGTTCGTAAGTTTCCACAAAATCGCCTTCACGTTTTTTAAGATATCCTTTGATATGCTTTGGTGTAATCTTGAGTTCTTTTGCAATATTTATGGTAAGCGGTTTTGTTGAATAATCCTGAATTTCACGAAGAATGATAGTGCCCGTCTCAAAATTTATATGCTCGATCTTTCCGCGAACAGGGGTTTGGTATTTTCCGCTTTTACCGGAAAAGGCAGACATCAACCCTCTTTCTGTAATCTCGATGATCCTCTGATTGAATTTTACGGAATCACCTTCTCTCACAAGCATACTCTTTTTCATCAACTCGGGATTCAGATCGAGATAATCCATTGTGAAGAGTGAGAGCACATAAATTTTCGGAGGAGCATATTTATTTTCCCCGATAAGTGTGAAGGGTTTCACTTCCTCATCTTTTTTCACAAAGATTTCACCAGAGTAGGGGAGCTCTCTCTTGATCGTGAAAGTGCCTTCATTAATTTGTTTATTTTCAAGATAGGATGAGAAACATTCCTCAAGATCGGTCTCAGATTTTTCTATCTCAAAAAGATTCAATTCCTTATTGTATTGTTCGAATGAAGTATTCTCTCTGAAACGGGTATCAACTAAAATTGGCAATTCTGTATTGAGTTCGAATTCATGTTCACTATTCCCGAATGAGAAACCCTTCTCGAGTTTTATTAAAATTTTATGAGCAGTATTTTCTTCATTTGAAAAATATTTTATTGAATTTGAAAGTATTACATAATACTCGATTCCGATTTGGATTTCCATTACTTTCTGATCTGGTTTCATATTTTTGTAGATCGGACGTACGCAAATGCCAATCTTTTGATAACACTCTTTTTGAAGAAGTTCGGATGCAAGTTCGTTGTCCACTTCACTTAATTTTCCTAAATGAGGTGAAATAAAATGGTTGTCACGCCAAATTTCAGTAACTCCTTCGGGATTCAGTCCATCGCAAATTGTGATTAAGGCGTGTATGCTTGATGGGGCATTTGAAAAAACTCCACCTGCGCCGATCATGATTCCGATATCTTTCATATGAAATGAGCGTTGTTCCTCAAGTTTTTCCACATAGAAGCATTCCAGGAATTTATCAAGATCCATATGCTTCAATTTATCGAGGAAACCGATCTTTTGTGTATTGAAGTGCATCTTCATGTGATGTTTTTTGGACATCCGTATCGCTTCACGTGCCACTGCGTGTTCTATTGCAACTTGAATATCATCTTTCGGAATATAGAGCGGGTATAGCATTTTATTTGCGATGTAGTTCCTTATGTAATGCTCATCAATGTCCGCTGGCAGCCACCTTTGGATTTTCTTAAAACTCGTATCTTTCATCACGTTAGAAATACTGTAACTCATTCCATAATTGGCGCTTACAGTGCGATAATACTTGCCAATTATATTTGAGAAAACATCTGTGGTCGCACCACCAATATCTACGGAAATGATGTCTTTATCCATCTCTTTGCTTACAAGCCGAAGTGCATTTATAACTCCGGAAGGAGTGGGAATGATATCATCAGAAACGACTTTTTTCAACGAGTCATAACCGGGCGCCTGCTCCATCACATTATCCATAAAAAGCTGGTGTATTTTTTGTTGAGCAGGAGGAAGATTTTCATCCTTCAGGGTTGGACGAATATTTGGAACTATACAAAGCTGGAATTTATCAGAAAAGAGGGATCCTATGAATGATTGCGCATCTTTATTGCCGGCATACACAAGCGGAATCTTTGTTTTATCTCCGAATTTCGGTTTTGGATGAGCAAGAGATAACAGCTCGCCCATGCGGACAATACTGCTGATATTACCGCCATCTGTACCACCTGAGAACAAAATAATATCAGGGCGGAGCAAGCGAATTAGCTGCATTTTTTCAACAGGAGTTCGATTGTCATTTATCGCAAAGGTATCTAGGATCACACCACCTGAGCCATACGCAGCACGTTTGGCACTACTGGCAGAATCAAAGAGAGTGAGTCCAAAGACAAGTATCTGCAACCCGCCGCCAGCGCTGCTCGTAGTGAGATAGATAGTTTCATTATTAAAATGAAGATTTTGAGGAGTAGATTCTTTATCAAAAAGTTTTATCCCAGTAGCTTTTTCTATCTGACGGATCGAATCAAATATGCCGATCTTCACATCTTCCTGCGGGCGCTCAACAGTAGTGCCGACATTTTTCAGAGCAACGAGTTTGTAGGAATCAGAATCCTTTTGAAAAAGTACTGCTTTTGTGGTTGTGCTTCCAACATCTGTAATGAGGATGTTTTTCTTATTTATCATGTATATGATTTTTTTTAACAGAAAAGGTTTGTAAAGTTTTTAACCTTTCAGCCCGCTTGAGACGAAGCTGGATATGATCTGTTTTTGTGCAAAAAGGAACAGGATAAGCAGGGGAGCTATCGAGAAAGTTGAAGCAGACATGAGTAGTGCGGTGCTTGAAGATGCCTCTTGCGCAAAATAGGAAAGTCCTACTTGCAATACACGAAGATTATCACTGCTGGTCATTACGAGGGGCCACATGAAACTGTTCCAGCTGCCAATGAGCGAGAAGATAGCTGTTGTGGCAATAATTGGTTTTGAGATAGGAAGTACGATACGCCAAAGAATTTCAAGACGGGAACACCCGTCTATAACGGCAGCATCAAAGAGGTCTTGCGGAATTGTTTTAAACTGCTGGCGTAACAAGAATATGCTGAATATATTTGCGATCCACGGCACAATAAGCGCCTGGTATGTGTTTATCCATCCGAGTTTTGTAAGCAGAAAGTAAGAAGGAATCAGGTAGATCGGTTGAGGTACCATCATCATACTAATGAAAAGATAAAATATGAAATCCCTGCCTTTGAACCTCATCCTGGCAAATGCATATGCAGCAAGACTTGATGTGATGAGCACACCGATTAGAACAGAGAACGATACAAATAATGTATTGAGGAAATACCTACCGAAGGGAACTTTTGTAAATGCTTCCTTAAAATTCTCCCAATGGAATTTCAGGTGTTTTGAAGATTTAATATTTTCGTTTGGTACTTTTACATAGGATTCTTTGAATGTTTTTCCATCCTTGTCGTAGATGTTTATTACCGTGAGATTTTCTTCTTCTAAAACAATTTCACAAAGCTCCTTCTTGTCATCGTGAACATAATAGTTCACAAACTCAATAGGAATAAAACCCACGCTTCCTTTATTGATCGCAGTTTGAGATTTAAGCGAAGTTGAAACCATCCAGATAAAAGGCACAACCATGATCAACCCACAGAGAATGAGCATAAAATAGGAGAAGCTTTTACCGAAATATCTTTTGAGCATTAGTACTGTACTCTCTTTTCAAGCTGTTTTTGGAGCATGGTCAGTCCAAGAATTATGAAAAATAGCGCTAAGGCAATTGCGCTTGCGTAACTGAGATTTTGAGACTCACCGAAACCGGTTTCAAATATGTAATACACGATCACCTTTGTCGTTCCAAGTGGGCCTCCGATTGGCGGTCCTGTCATTAAATAAACCTGCGAGAATACCTGAAAAGTTGTGATGGTTGTCATGAGAAGAACATAAAAAGTTGTTGGAGAAATAAGGGGGACGGTAATATTAAAAAATTGTTTCCATTTACTTGCACCATCGATCTTCGCAGCTTCGTAGTACACTTCCGGAATATTTTGGAGTCCTGCAAGATAAATGATCGTATTGTAGCCAAGACTTCTCCATATGCTGACAATGATGATCGCAAATAGAGCGAGAGAAGGTCCGCCAAGCGCTTTGGGTATATTAATGCCCATTGCACCAAAGAGAAGAGTGAAAATTCCTCTCGGTTCAGAAAGCCAGTTCAAACCATGAATGCTGAAAAAACCAAGCATATGATTCATCAGTCCACCCTGAGGTGAGAAGATCAGTTTCCAAAGAATTGATATGGCAACAAGGGAAGTAACAGTGGGAACGAAATAAGTTGTTCTGAATAGTCCTGAAAGTTTTTTTGTTCTATTAAGAAGATTTGCAAAGAAAAGCGACAAAATAAGAGTTATTGGTACGACAAATATCACGAGGTAAAATGTATTGATCAGAGATTGCCAGAATCCGGGATCCTGGAAAAGTTTTATGTAGTTATGGAGTCCAATAAATTCTTCAGGACCGTGAATTGTCCATTTGAAGAAACTGATGATGAAGGAGAGTATTATTGGTATGAGACGGAAAGCGAATACAATTAGAAAAGCTGGTAAGATATACCCAAGAGGGAAATAGCTTTTTTTTGTTCTCATCAGCTCCTACAAAAGAAAATGGCTGGGGTGCAGGGATTCGAACCCCAATAGGCAGATCCAGAGTCTGCTGTCTTGCCATTAGACGACACCCCAAGGTTAAAAAAAATGGCTGGGTCGGGAGGATTCGAACCTCCGAATGCAGGGACCAAAACCCTGTGCCTTGCCACTTGGCGACGACCCACATTTCTATAAATGGCGGAGAGGCAGGGATTCGAACCCTGGGTAAGATGTTACTCCTACACACGCTTAGCAGGCGCGCACCTTAAGCCAACTCGGTCACCTCTCCAAAAAGAACAAAATGGCGGAGGATGAGGGACTCGAACCCCCAAGGGCAGAGCCCGGCGGTTTTCAAGACCGCTGCCTTACCAATTAGGACTAATCCTCCATTTGAAAATTCTCATATTTTTCGAATTTGATTGATATATTCCGAAGTGCTCGTCTCGACTGTCAATATTTTCAAAAAAAATCCTAAAATTAAATTTTTGTTGACATATCTTGGCAAAAATCACTTTTTCTCCCTCTATGAAAAGAATAGGAATCTTCTATAATCCGACATTATTTGAAAATATTATTAAGCTGAAAGAACGCATTGAATTCCTTCAGAAAAATAAGTATAATATCTATTTATTAGAAAGCCAAAAAAGAAGTGGTTTGCAGGGAATTAAATACGTAAAAGAATTTTCCAAAAAGAACATAGACCTGCTTATCGTACTTGGTGGTGATGGCACAATTCTTCTTGCTTCAAAATCAGTACTGAAGGAGAGTATCCCCCTTCTTGGATTCAATCACGGCAAGCTTGGTTTTCTATCCGAATGTAAAAAACAGGAATTTGAACCAGCCTTTTCAGAGATTCAAAAAGGTTCGTTTGAGATTTACGAAAGAATGGTGATTGAATGCATATTCCCATCACATTCTGAAAAAAAATATTTTGCTTTGAATGATTGCGTTCTCTATAAAGGTGAGTACCCAAAGATGATCACCTTTAAGATTTTAATTGATGATGAATATCAATTTGATATTGAGGCTGACGGGATTATCACTTCTACTCCAACAGGTTCGACCGGTTACAATATCTCAGCAGGCGGTTCGATAATTTTTCCTCATACAAATGTGCTCTTGCTTACTCCAATCAATCCTCACAATCAATTTGTGAAACCATTCATTTTTTCTGCTGAGAAAAAACTTTCAATTCAATATACGAAGGGTAATGAAAAAATCTATGCTGCAATCGATGGTGAAAATGTTGAAAAAATGCATAAGAATCAAGAAATTCATATTAAGAGATCAGATTATACTTCGAAATTCATTAAACTTCCTGATAAGACTTTTGCAAAAATCATTAAAGAAAAATTCATAGACTGATGTATACAAAAAAAGAAGGTTTTGCCAAGGCAGATTTTGATCCTAAAACGATTCTTACTATTCCAAATATCGTAACTGCAATACGATTAGTTATTTTACCTTTTGTGCTCATTTCGCTTAATAAAGGTGAGAACATACAAGCATTTATCCTAATTTTAGTCGCTGGTTTTACTGATGTATTAGATGGTTTCTTGGCGAAGATATTGCACCAGGCAACAACTATAGGTAAAATACTTGATCCCGTTGTTGATAAAATATTCACGGTTACTATACTGATTTATCTTTATTTATATCGAGGATTTCCCTTATGGGCATTTTATTTGATTATTGGACTTGAAATAGTAATTCTATTCGGTGGTTACTGGATGATAGTGAAGCATCATAAAATACCGAGTTCAAATTTATGCGGCAAAATAGCTGTAGTAATAATAAGCATTGCCATGTATTTATATGTTATTGAAATTGACTCAATTAATTGCTTCTGTATTCTTGGTATAAATATGAAAATTTTAATGGTAATATTAGGAGTTATCCTGTTGTTCTTTGCGACGATCAGGTATGGATTTATATCCAAAAGAGAAATTATAAAAAACAATATAACAAAGGAGAATTAATGGCAGCTCTTTCCATTTCACGAAGAATTAAAAATATTATTATGATAGGTATTGTCGTAATATCTTTCATAATTGCTTTTAACAAATCAAAAATCGTTGATGCATTTATCAAACCATCAGATGTTATGGGACAGACACCAAAAAAAGCTGAAGAAATGTTTGAGAAATCAAAATACGATACGAAGATTGAATTAAAGTATATCACAAAAGATATACAGAAAATCAAGAGGGAAGTTGATGATATAATTATTACACATGATCTAAATACGATCTATTCAAAGAGTTCATCCAACAATATCACCAAGCTCCTAAAAATACCACGTGATGACTTCAAAGAGATCATTACATCGTTACGGGATTATGAAGAATTGAAAGTTGATGAACTTGTTCAATCTTCGGAATCAACCCCAATTGAGTCGCTGAAGCAGAGGATTAAAGATGAGGAGAAAGTCAAAGAAAAGATGCTTGATGATCTTTCGAAAGTGCGCAGTGTCTATGAGACAGAGAATCTTCAGGAAAGTCTTAAAAGACAGAATAACAATCTTGATTCTCTCAGACAAAATCTTGTTGATAAACAACAGCAAACCAATAATGTTCTTGCAAAGATCGATATATCGCATTTTGTTTCTCGAGGAGATGTTACAGAACATGCATTAGTAAATTTCCTTAAAGCTTTTATAATTTCATTGTTGTTCATTTCTGTTGCACTCCTTGCAATTTATTTTATCATTATTCTTTTTACAAAACTTTTTACTATCCTTGGAATAAAAACTAGTCGAGGTCGGTCTTCTCGTTATGGATCTGGTTATAATTATGGCTCTGGTTCTCGTTATGGAAATGGATATTATGATTATGGCAAAAAAAAGATAATCAAAAGAAAATATATCAGAAAGCCTAGAAGTGAGGAAGGCGAAAGTTCCGAAGAGCACAAAGATAAAGAAGATAAATAGTTCTCAATATGTTAATTTGGCTGATTTTGATCGTTGCAGGACTTTTATTAATATTCCTTGAGATATTCTTTAATAATCTCACATTAATGAGTTTTGGAGTAGCAGCACTTTTTACAGGAATGTTAAATATTATAGGTGTGCAAAATATTCTTATTTTAATATTATTTTTCTGCTTGCTTTCATTACTTAATCTGTTCGTGTTGAAGAAGCTGCTAAGAAGGTTAATAAGGAAGAGATAATTCAGTGCTGCAAAGTTTGACAAATAAATACATATGACAATGTTCTTGGTCAAAATTATAAATTTTAGGAGATTAAATGCCAGATCATAAATCTTGTGAAAAAAGACTACGTTCGGATAACAAAAAGAAAGAACGGAATCATTATGTGAAAAAGAGCATCAGTTCGATCATAAAGAAGATCAAAAAGTCCACTGATAAAGCAGAGATGGATACAATGCTGGTTCAAGCTCATTCCCTTATTGATAAAGCTGTTAAAAAGGGAGTTATACACAGGAATAATGCGGATAGAAAAAAATCAAGGTTAAGTAAATTTGTAAAAATTTTTGAAGCTAACTAGCACCTACTTTGAATAAAAAAAGAATATCTATTATCGTTCTACTGGTGGGTATATTTATTGCATGCCCCTTATTCGGAAACTCACCAATTACAGTACTGCGATCCACTTCAGATAATCTTACAATAGAATTTACACTACCGGAATACGAAATTTTGTACAGGGACAATTATACTTATATAGAATGCCCTGAACTTAGCCGGGAAGAGATAGAAGGAAAGATCGATATTCCCTATTATTCTTTTTTGGTGGGTTTGCCTGCAAACGGAGACGCGCAGTCAGCCATTATCGCTTCAGAAGATTTTTATTTTGAGTTAACTTCACCTGTTGCTCCATTCCCTGAGTTTATTAAAGATCCACAAAAGGGAACATATTCTACCGTATATAAAATAAAACAAGATGTCTATTTACTTGAAACCTCGAAGGAAATACTAGAAATATCCGAACCTTTTCTCTGGCGGCAACAGAATGTTGTGATGGTGATTATACGTCCATTCACTGTTCAAAATAATAAACTTAAAATTACTGATAAACTTAAACTGTCATTCTCGCTCACCGGCAATAAAGATGCCAGACCATTTACTGATAAGAATTTTGAAAAAATTTTTAAAAATACTATAATCAATTTTAATATTTCTAAACATTGGAGCTCAGAGAAACGCATTCAAAAGCAAGATAATCCCTTTTCGCATTCAGACAGATGGTTCAAAATACCAATTAATGAAACCGGAATATGCAAGCTGACAAAGCAGGAATTATCCCAAGCTGGAATTGATGTGGACAATCTCGACCCAAACGAGATCAAGGTGTTCAATGGGGGTGGATATTCACAAGATCGTGATGTCGGTAATTCGTTATATCCCTTTGAAGAAGTGCCGGTATTTGTGAGCGAAAGTGGAACTGATTTTACTATCTATTTTTATGTAAGAGGTACAAATGGCTTGGAGTTAAACCAAGATTATAACCAATATTTTAATCCCTATACGGGTGAAAATATCTATTGGCTTACGTATAATACAGATATTACTTCACGTAACAATTATCACAACCAATCTTCAGGTAATCTGTTAAAACGTGAAACTCTTACTACATATAATTATTCCGAACATTTCGAAGAAGAAAAAATCCGTTCCGAACCAGAGGGAATTGTGTGGTACTGGCAGAGTTTTATCGGAAGTGGATCAAGTTCCAAATACTTTAATTTTACTATTTCTGAACTCAACACAAACGAGCCACAGGAACTTATTATATATTTCAATATTAATCCATATTCTTCTATTACAACCTATATGAACGGAATATTACTAACTGAATATACATCGAGTGGATCTCACATTACCTATACAGGAAATTTTCTTCAAAACGGCACTAACACGCTCAAGGTTGTTGAAACTGCATCCAGCTCACAAAAGCTATATTTCGATTATTATGAGATATCATATACGAAAAATCTTAAGATGGAGAATAATTATCTTGCTCTCTCTCTACCGCAGGATAATATTGGATATACTGTGAGCTTTACAAATGTTTCTAATAACGAACTTCAGATATTTCAGATAAGGGATTTTGATCAAGCTTCAAAGATTACAAATTATGATTATGCAAGCAGCTCGCTCACATTTGATGCGATTTCAGATACAGCAGGCACAAAATTCTGTGTTGTCAGCAATGGAGGATATATTGTTCCGGATGTAATTGAAGAAAAATTTAAACCTCTTGTATATTTGAATGGCGTAGAAATTCGTACATATTTAAGGGATGAAGTAACACTTGCAAATACAGAAGCTATAATCATTACACCAGCACAATTTTGGGAAAAAGCAAAAGAGCTTGCAGATGTTCATATTCAGTATGACAGCTTGAATGTGATGGTTGTGAATATTGATGATATTTATGATGAATTTTCATGGGGTTTAGCCGATGTCGTTGCGGTTAGATATTTCCTTAATTACGGTTTTGATTATTATGCCTTAATTCCAGAAAGAAAATTATCTTATGTAGTACTTGCAGGTGACGGGACCAATGACTTTCGTGGTTACGAACCGGGCTCTGAAGAGAAAAATAAAATCCTTCCTTTTATAAATGGAACTAAAGTTTCTGATGATTATTTCGTATATTTTGGAATATCAAAACCCTCATTAATGATAGGTCGTTTCCCCGGTTATACAGATTCTCAAATGGAAGTTATGATAGATAAGACAGTTGATTATATCACACAACCAAATTATGGTTACTGGCGCAATCGGGTTATTCTATGTGCAGATGATTTTCTTAAAGATGGTCGTCATAAAGAAACATCAAATACTATTGAAGCAGAGAAATGTGCTCGCGATATTGAAGATAGTGTTGAGCTAGTAGAAGTTTATGGAATTCGTTATCCTCTTGATGAGTTCAAAAATCGCCCCGAGGCAAATGAAGATCTCATTAAAAAAATAAATGAAGGTGCATCAGTGTTCTATTACATTGGTCATGGAGGGTATGATGTCATGGGGGATGAGGAATATTTTAGAGCAAGTCGAGACATTGGAAAGCTTAATAATGGTGATAGGTTAAATTTTGTTCTTGCTGCTTCCTGCGATATTGGATTATTTGATTCTAATACGATTGAATGTACTGCTGAAAGACTTTTATATGCAAAAAACAGAGGATCAGTAGCAGCTTTTGCTGCAACACGTAAAGGGTGGTATGGACCTTGTACAAGGTTAGTTAGGCATATTGTTAATGGTGCAAGTGAAAGAATCAGAATAGGGGAAGCAGTTTTAATTTCAAAGGTTGAGACTACGTTTTACCATCCAGATTATTTGCTTTTTGGTGATCCAATGTTACGATCTGCTTTGCCTGAAATAAGAGGAAATATTACAATTCCTGAAGAGCTTACCGATTCGCTCCAGGCACGCCAAACTGCAGAATTACGGGGAATTATCGACACAACCGACTATCAATTTAATGAAGTTTTTAATGTAGTATATGATACGGATTATCAAACCATTTATTCTTATGAAAAGCATATAAAAATAAATAATGTTTGGGTTTGGGTTTGGCGTGATATGGTATTTACTACAAAAGGCAAGGCAATTTTCAAAGGTCCTGTTTCTTCACAGAATGATAATTTTGACTTTGGTTTTATTGTTCCTGATGATGTATATGGCGGTCATGAAGGGCAAGTATTAAGCTATTCTGTAGGTACATCTATTAATCGTGATGTTGATGTAGCACTGCGTTATGATAAACGTAATAATTCAGAGGATCATGACCTGATCATAAATGGATATGCAGAGTCTGAGAATGACGGGCCACCGCAGATCACGATGTGGATGGATAATGATGCATTTAAGAGTGGAGATTATGTGTCTTCATCACCTCTAGTATATATAGAAATTCTTGATAGTAACGGCGTTAATATTACCAATTATCCCGGTCACCGAATTTTGTTAACAGTTGATAATGAAGATGAGTATAATATTACAGAATATTTTGTATATGATCTGGATTCCTATATACAGGGATCAATTGAATATCAATTAGAGTCAATTCCTGCGGGCATTCACACCATGAGATTGGAAGTTTTTGATAACCTGAACGAAGTTGCATTTGATGAGGTTGAGTTTAAAATAAAAAGTCCTGATAATATTGATGTACGAACTGTATTAAATTATCCAAATCCAATGGATGATCATACATACTTTACCTTCTATCTTGATGGGGATGCTTCTGTAGATATTGAGATTTTTACTGTAGCCGGGAGGAAGATAAAAACAATTGATAACCAGATACTGCACGCAGGTTATAACCAGGTATTCTGGGATGGCAAAGATGAGGATGGCGATGTTCCTTCAAATGGAGTATATTTTTATAAATTGAAAGTAAATAAAAAAAGGATTAATGAAATCTTTAAGATTATTATTTTCCATTAAAACTAATTATTTGTCAAATATTTCCTATTAAATTCCATAAGAAACTTGAAAGCCCTCCAGGGCTTTACCAATAAAGGTAAAAAATAAAGAACAATAATCACCTGGAGGGTGAAGAAATGCAGAAG
>Ga0222696_1000085_pt1 | contig 67935 bp, 51 predicted proteins | sample AntAcemetage1400_FD_179817 | JGI IMG/M metagenome (GOLD analysis project Ga0222696, IMG submission 179817) | Saline water microbial communities from Ace Lake, Antarctica - #1400 | ecosystem: Environmental > Aquatic > Non-marine Saline and Alkaline > Saline | place: Antarctica: Ace Lake... | reverse complement strand
CCACGCACCACTTGGCATCGGCCGTATGATAGGGGTCGCTCCGATCGTAGTTATATCCGTTCTCCCACTCATCGAGGAATATATTGACGTCATCCCCGGTCGCCACTATGCTGACCCGCGAGTTGATATTGGCGGCGGTCCAGGCCGAATCTACCGTTGAATTGGGGATATCCTGATAGGCGTTCATCAGGTTATTCTCCTCACCCATAATATAGTAGGTGGCATACCCCTTCCCGACGATTACCCGTTCCGGCGTAGGCGTCGGACTGAATGGCGGGGTCGGCGTCAGAGTCCTATATCCAAATGGCGTCGGGGTGACACTCGGTGAAGGAGTAACAGTCGGCGTCGGCGTCACCGTCTTGTATCCTACCGGCGTCGGGGTTATACCTGGAGTGGGGGTAACACTGGGCGTCGGGGTCGGGGTTATACTTGGCGTTGAAGTAACTGATGGAGTCGGAAGAACTATAGGAGTGGGTGTGATTATTACTCCTGTCACCACAATTTCGTCGAATCTCCATTCTTCCGCAGCGACATTGTCCAGGATACGGTAGACCAGGATCAGACTGCTTCCATTAAAATCACCGCTCTCTCTCTCATACCAGGTCTCCTGAGACGGCAGGTCGTTACTCTGGGAGAACCAGAGTGTTTCCCCCCCTCCGTCCAGATTATAAAAACCCTCGATGTAATCAGCCGCCTCCATCGTACCGTCCTGAGCGATCATGGTGGAGATGGTGATCTGCTTATAACCGGTGAGAGAGATAGTTTCGGAAGTCCAGACACCCTCGTCATCGATGTTGGAAGCGCCGAAATATCGGTTCAGGTCGACTTCCTGGCGGACTTCAAAATAGCCGTCGGGATTAATGGCGGAGGTGTCGACCGTCCACTTTCCATCGGCGGGCTGCTGGGTGTTGACCGCGTAAGATTGGAAATCAAGTTCCCAGATATTTCCGGGCCTGGGTGTGGGGGTGGGAAGAAGAGTCGCTGTAGGGATCGGAGAGGGAGTGGGAATTTCAGTGGCGGTCGGGACCGGGGTCTTGTAGCCAATCGGCGTGGGAGTAGATATCGGAGACGGGGTTGGGGGCGGGGTCGGAGTCGATGTGGGAGGGGGGATGATGGTGGCGGTGGGGGATGGAGTCGGAAGAACTATAGGAGTGGGTGTGATTATTACTCCTGCCACCACAATTTCGTCGAATCTCCATTCTTCCGCAGCGACATTGTCCAGGATACGGTAGACCAGGATCAGACTGCTTCCATTAAAATCACCGCTCTCTCTCTCATACCAGGTCTCCTGAGACGGCAGGTCGTTACTCTGGGAGAACCAGGGTGTTTCCCCCCCTCCGTCCAGATTATAAAAACCCTCGATGTAATCAGCCGCCTCCATCGTACCGTCCTGAGCGATCATGGTGGAGATGGTTATATTTTTATACCCGGAGAGAGAGATGGTTTCGGAAGTCCAGACACCCTCGTCATCGATGTTGGAAGCGCCGAAATATCGGTTCAGGTCGACTTCCTGGCGCACTTCAAAATAGCCGTCGGGATTGATGGCGGAGGTGTCGACCGTCCACTTTCCGTCGGCGGGCTGCTGGGTGTTGACGGCGTAAGATTGGAAATCAAGTTCCCAGATGTTTTCCGGTCCCGGCGTGGGAGTGGGAACAAAAGTCGCGGTAGGAATCGGTGAAGGCGTAGGGATTTCCGTGGCGGTCGGGATCGCCGTAGCCGTCGGGACCGGTGTAATATAACCTATCGGTGTGGGGGTGGATGTTGGCGTGGATGTCGGTGTCGGGGTTGGAGTAAAGAGGGGGGTGGGGGTGGTAGTCGGGGTGGGAGAGGTCGCGTCCATTACCACGCCGTCCCACCAGATAACGATCTGGGCGGAGGTGTTCTGCCCGGTTCGGCCCTCGAATCTAAGACGGATGTTGTAGCTTTCGGTCGTGGTGAAGGATGAGCTGATATCGGTGCCTGAAATAGAGCCGGATTGGAAGGAAGTGGTAAAGGTGAGGGCCTGGGACCATACGTTCGTCCAAGTTCCCGATGCCGGTTTGACATCATAATAGACGGTCCCGTTAGCCTGATTAGAACTCAGCAGAGCCTGATAGCCGTACCAGAGTCCCAATTGTACCGTGCTGTCCGAGGATACACTCCCGACCGTCTGGGCGTTATACCATCCCACCGTTCTCCTTCGCCCGGACTGAGAAGTACATTTCAAACTCTGGGAACCGGCCTGAACGTGATCCGACGCCTTGGCGCAGGAATTGACGGCGCTGATATCCGTCAGCGGCCAGCTGGCGGTCCCCGCCGCTTCCATATCACCATCGGCAATCATATCCGCCGGGTAGAGCGAGATCGGGAGAAAAGCCAGAAGCAAGACAAAGGAAGAGAGCAGGCCGGAAAATCGAAGGGGCGGCCAAACCGTGATTGATTTCAGATTCTTCATCCCCGCGAGGACGCTGGATTTTTTAGACTGCTTTTTCATCGTGATGAGTGAACGCTTCACATATCACGCATCACGTTTCATGGATCATTCGACTCTGATTCCGCTCTCCCCATCCACCAAAACCTCTCTCCCCCCGGACTTGATTACCATCTCACCGTGGAGAACCTCGAATTGAGTCTGGCCCTGGGAATTTACTTTAGCCCGGATCATGGTACCGGTCAGCTCCAGTTCGGAATCCGGAGTTCTGATCTCAAAACGGGATTCCCGATCTTTTAGCTTCCGGGTCGAGGCCAGCACCGTCCCGGCATTTATCGCAAGACGATTGGCTTTTCCGGAGAGGATGCTCTCATACGGCTCAAAGACCACCTCGGTCCCGCTTCTCAGGATTGCCTGGTCTTCCCGGCCCATTCTCAGCACTACCCCCGATCCGAGACCGGTGCGGATTGTATCATCCTTGCGGATGATAAGTCCGTCAATGGCCGTCTCCCATTCACTGTCGCCGGCCGGTTTTACTTTCACATCACCGAATACCGAAGATAGAAAAGCTTTACCGTCTCTCTTGATCAGATCGGCCGGGACCCGGATCAGATTACCGGTCTTGAGGATATAATTATACTGTACCACCCGCTCCCAGGCGGTAGGGCGGACCAGATACCGGCCGGTCAGACTCCGGGCGGTATCCCCCTCCCGGACGATGAAGACAAGCTCATCCTCAGCCTGCCCGGAGACCGGGATGGAGACTATTATTGAAATAATTATCAGTAAAATCTGTTTCATCTAACTTATTTTCGTGATTATCCAAGAGCTAAATCGGACGGATCTGTCAGATCAGACCAATCCGACGGAGAATGGCACCTCGATTATCGGGATGCCTTAATCCAACTTACCATTTATAATATATTACTTGACCGGTGATTTGTCAAGTTATATGCCTGATTATCTGCCCACCGGTTTATCACCACTTCCCCCAAAGTAGCAAAGGGTTATGGCGCGGACCGACCAGAGTTCGGAATCGCCGCGAAAGGTGACACAATCGTAATAGGCGGTATCCGCGAAGAGAGCAGGCAGAAATCCCGCGGTGATACCAACCATAACCAGGAAAATATATATTCTCTTTACTCATGAATTTACATACTAATCTGTTGTTTCAAAATTAAAATACAAGTAAACCCTCCTCTATAATAACATACTATAGTAAGATATAGCATTACTTGCGCCAGATTGAGCAAAATAATCAACTTATCCCACACTAACACAACCTGTTTGTCTGCAACAAAATATCTGATCTACTCATTTGGCTCACTCTGCCGGAAAATAGCCTAACCACCTGACAATGCAATATTTGCCCACAATGGGATATATCTGCACCCCCCCGCAGAACATAGCGCCTTCGGCGCAATGTTCTAAAGTGCCTTAAGTGCCTAAAGTGCGCTTCCTCCGTCGCTAAAACCCCGAATCAAGTTCGGGATGCAAGCACTATGGCGGATGAATAAGTTCCTAAAGTTAAAAGATTCGCCTCGCGTAACTTCACATCTCAGGTAAACAGGAAATCGGGAGAATTCAAAATAAATCCCCTTCTACCTTCCTAAAGAGGTATTAAATTGCCGAAGCAACCAATTATATGTTAGACGATTAATCAAGATATATGTTTACTATCTATACCTTGCTCAAAAATATATTTCATACTTTTCGAATAAGGTCGAGTTGGGGTTACCTAATAACTATCCCTGAATCCCCCTCCACCAGATACTTCCGGCCGGAGGAGTTTACAGTTATCTCTCCCTCCAGAACCTCGAATCGAGTAAGACTATCCTTCCCAACTTTTATTCTCAGTTTTGTCCCTTTCAAGACCAGAAGAGAACCGGGGGTCTCGATCTCATAGCTTGCTTCACGATTCTCATCCGGAGGGATTCTGGCCTCCACAAAACCCTGGAGAACATTGAGGCGGTTAACAGGCCCGCCCAGGAGCTTTGAATACGGCTGATAGACGACGGTGGTCTCTCCCCTCAATATCGCCTCTCCCCCCTCCCCCATCACCATAACGACACCCGATTCAGTTCCGGTCTTTACGCTATCTCCAGCCCGCAGTATCAACCCCGGAGGAGCCGGGACCCAGACCGGGTCAGAGGCCGACCTGACCATGACATCGCCATAGAGATTCTCAATGAATGCCGCTCCTTCCTTCCGGACGAGTTTAGTAGGCACCTTGATAACATTACCCGGTTTCAGGATATAATTATACTGGATCACCCGCTCCCAGGCGGTCGGGCGGACCAGGTGACGCTCGGTCAGACTCCGGGCGGTATCCCCTTCTCTGACTATGAAGACAAACTCCTCCTCCGCCCGGACCGGCCTAGGGAGAAGCATTGCCGCCCCAATCAACAGTAGTACCGATTTATTTATCCATTTCGTCATTTCTCTATTCTTCTTACACTCGTAATGCAATTCCACTCTTTTCCTCTTCCGTGGCCGCCCTCTACATCTGCAAGCAATCCAGAGCCGGAGAGAGCTCTTCCAGCAGCGACTCTTTGGCTATATAAGGGCATCCCATCCGGATGGCTTCCCGGCGAAAGACCGGGTTCCCATTCATGGTGATGAAGATGATCCGGGTCCCGGGATACCGGTCTTTCAGCATCCGGGCCAGCTCAAACCCATCCATCCCGGGGAGGTTTATATCAACCGTCACCAGATCCGGCCCCAGAGTCCTGGCCTGATCCAGGGTCAACTCACCGGTTTCGGCTTCACTTATCACCTCGATGAATGGATAACGCCGGAGGACTCTCCGTAAGACCTTCCGGAAGCCAAAATTATCATCGACTATTATGGTTCTGATGTTCTTCATTTTATCGCGGAAATTATAAAATCATGTAACCGTCCGTAGATAATATACATCTTGCCTCATACCGAATCAATACCCTGAAAGGGTGATATTTTGTTCTTAGTTCCGCGTTATATTGTAGAGAACAAAATCAACGCAGACCAAAAACTATAGACGCGGAAGCTGTAGCCAGACCTTACTCGAAAAGCCTTTTTAACCACCAAATAGTTGAAAATACCTTTTCGAGTATGGTCTAGCCACGGTCGATGATCTCGGAAAACAAGACCAGGGTCAACGATCCCGGCTATCAGGAAGTAAACCGGGCAAAGCTGTAGTGGGAAGGATAATCAGGTCAGGGATCAACTATTCCTTAAGAAAGGCAAAACAGGCAAAGCTGTAGCGACCTTTAAACTGTTTCGAAAATTCTACCTGATTGAGTGTGCAAATATTTTCGATCGAAAATATTTGCACACTCACATAGGAAGTTACATCATTGATTAAATACTCGATTACCTATTTGGAATTATCGGACCCATCAGAGGGATCAGATGGTGCTCCAGGGCGAGCTTAACCAGGGCGGGGAGGTTGTGAACATCAAGTTTTCTCATCAGGTTCTTGCGGTGAGTCTTGACCGTCTCAGGGCTGATGAATAGCTGTTGGGCAATCGCGGAGTTGTTGTGTCCCTCCGCCAATAACCCCAGGACCTCTCTCTCACGGGAAGTGAGCATTTCCAGAGGATCTGAGATCTGATCTTGTTTTCTCTTTCTCCGGACCGCCTCGCGGACCGAAGCAGGTAGGCCGGAGCTGAGATATCGCTTTCCTATAAATACCGCTTTAACGGCTCCGACCAGTTCATCCACCGCACACTCTTTCAAGAGATAGCCGGAAGCGCCATATTCAAATGCGCGGCGGACTATAGCCTCCTCGGTATGGAGTGAGAGAACCAGGATCCGGATCCCGGGGGAACGCCGGATGATCTGCCGGATCGCCTCCAGTCCGTTCAGCCCCGGCATACTTATATCAACCACCGCGAGTTCCGGTTCTTCCCGTCGGGCCAGATCAACCGCTCGGACCCCATCGGCGGCTTCTATAACAGTACACCCTGAGAGTTCCTTCTCCAGAATAGCCCGGAGTCCTTTCCTGACCACGGCATGATCATCGGCAAGTAAAATTTTGGCCATCATATTACAAATATAGCCACTAAGGCACAAAGACACAAAGGAAATAACGAAATAACAGAGTGGGGAATAGAACACAGATAAAGGCTGAACATCGAACGTCGAACGTGGCGGTCCTAGCTGCCACTTGCCAATAGTCGGCTCGCTAAGGTGCCGTTCGACGTTCGAAGTTGGGCGTTCGACGTTCGACGTTCATTCTTTTATTCACAATCTTTTCTCTAACATAGGAATAGTTATCAAAAGTTCCGCTCCCTTTCCCCCCTTTGATTTAATCACAAACTCCCCCCCCAGACCCTTAACCCGCTCCTTAATCCCCACCAATCCCAACCCCATAGTAGCTTTCTCCCACCCCGGGGTGAACCCTACCCCGTCATCCCGGATTGAGAGATGAATATTCTTCCCTTTCCGGCTTATCCGAACCCGGGCATTGCCGGCCTGGGCATGCTTTAAAATATTTGTTATTCCTTCCTGGACTATCCGGTAGATGGCAATCTCATCCTCCGGCGCCAGACGGACTTTAAAATCCCGGCTATGGAAGGTCAATTTGGTATCGCCCCGGCCCGATAGATACTCGATTTGATGCTCCAGCGCCGGCACCAGGCCCATCCGGTCCAGGCTCTCCGGACGCAGGGTCGCTGAAATCCGCCGCACGTCCGCGATTGTCTTGTCGGCAATCCTGACTACCTCCTCAATCTCATCCCAGAGCCCGTCTTCCATTTCCGGGTATTCTTTCTCCAGCATCTGGAGACTGATCTTGATCGCCGCCAGGTCCTGCCCGATATGATCGTGGAGTTCGCGGGCGATATGTTTTCTTTCTTCCTCCTGATAGTTAAGGAGCATCTCTGAGAGCCGCCTTAGCCGTTCCGCCCCCTCCGCCTCTTTCCGATCGGTTATATCCTGGACCAGAACCTGGATCAGCTCCTCATCGCGCTCGCGAAAGAGACTGATACTTAATGCCAGCGGAAATATCTGCCGATTTTTTCTCTTCCCCTCCGACTCGATAAACAGATATTTCTTCTTCCTGATAGTATCTACCAGACGGGGAAAATTACCGGCAATCTTCCGGGGAACGATATCTCTGACATTGAGCTTCAGCAGCTCTTTTCGGGAGTAGCCGTATATCGTACAACCCCGGTTGTTGACCGAAGTAATGTTTCCCTCCCGGTTCAGGAGAAATATTCCCGCCGGTGAGATATCGAATAAATTCCGGAACCGTTCTTCCGATTCAAGGAGTTCTCGTTGAGACTTCAGGAGAGTCAACTGGCGGCGGGCGTTTACCAGAGCGGCCCGGACCGCGGCCGGGAGGCGGGAGAAGTGTTTGGGCGACTTGAGGACATAGTCATCCAGCCCCGCCTTCATTGCCTCCACCGCCACTTCCTCGGTCCCGGTACCGGTGAACATGATCACCGGACAGCCGGGGAATCGTTCCTTAACCTCTCGGAGAACCCGTAAGCCATCCGTCCAGCAGAGATGATAATCGGTAATCACCAGGTCAAATCCACCTCCTGACAGCGCCCGGTCAAGATCATCAGTATTTATCACTTCCCTTATCACTACTTCCGGAAAGTCCTTCTTCAATGCCCGTATAACCAATACCCGATCATCGGGATTATCGTCGAGGAGAAGAATCCTGACGATCCCGGAGCGGGTAGTCTTGGTATGCTTATCCTTCATAAATTTGATCTACATAGTCAGACCTGCGCAACTTATTTATAACCATCTCCGAGTACCGTCTGGTCTCCGGATACTCCCCCATCATCTCCCCCAGCGTTTCCATCGGCAGTCCGATAACATTCGAGAAATACCCCTCACACTTATCTATCAACATTTCTCCATACTCCTGGATAGCATAACCACCGGCTTTATCTAGAGGGTTAACCAATCGAAAATACCCCGAGATAACTTCGTCGTCAAGGGTCTTCATCGTTACCCGGGAAATAGCAACTCTGGTAGCCGTACTCCCCCCGGAAGGAAGAATAACCGTAACCGCGGTATACACCTTATGCGTCCGGCCGCTCAACTTCACAAGCATATCCCGGGCCCGGGTCATCGTCTCCGGCTTCCCCATTATCCGGTCGAGAAAAACGACGGTATCGGCGGCTATAATAACCGAATCCGGATAACTCCGGGCGCCCCACTCTGCCTTTGTCTCCGAGTTGTGCCGAACGGTATCTTCCGGGCGACCGGGAATATCAATCTCTTCTACGTCCGGAGCGACCGCTTTAAATGGCACCCCGGAAGCTGCCAGCAACTCATTTCTCCGGAGAGATTGTGAAGCCAGGATTATCTTCATTATACAGATTTACGCAGATCAGAACACAGATTGACACAGATCGCTATCAGCAATCACTAAGCTGGGGGCCGGGCAACCAGGCGAACTGATCACCGGTTACTGCTTACTGATTACTTGCCGGTTTACTGATTACTGTCATTTCAAATCATGCGTCTCTAGATAATCCGGAACTACCGTCTCCCAACCGAACTGTTCACGAACCGCTCCCGCCAGAGCCAGAGCAGATTCTTCCTCTCCGTGAATAATAAATATCTTCCGGGGAGGTTTCTTAAAGGCTGATAACCATCCCAGAAGTTCGTCCCGGTCGGCGTGGGCTGAGAACCCGTTGATCCTCTCAATCCGGGCCCGGACTTTATGTATATTGCCCAGGATACGCACCTCGTCGGGATCTTTCAGGAGAATCCTCCCCAACGTCCCCTTGGCCTGATATCCGACGAAAAGAAGGGTGCTCTCCGGTCGGCCGATATTATGGACCAGATGATGCTTGATTCTTCCTCCGGTACACATACCCGATCCGGCCATGATAATGGCGCTGCCCTGGTGGCGATTGATGGCTTTTGACTCATCGGCAGACCGGGTAATTACCAGAGAGGGGAATGAAAATGGGGATCCATCAGTTTCCTCCTCATTGAAAGTGATATGATCGAGATACCGGGAGAAGGAAGAGTAAATCTTGGTGATATTTATCGCCATCGGACTGTCGATAAAACAGGTGAGCTTAGGTATCTTCCCCTCTCCCATCAACCGCTTGATGAAATAGATGAGCTCCTGAGCTCTCTCAATGGCAAAGGTGGGAATCACAACTTTACCGCCAGCCTGGGCGGTCTCCACGATGACCCTCTCCAGGGTCCCGATCGCTTCCCACCCGTGTTCGTGGAGCCGATCGCCGTAGGTGGACTCCACAAAGATATAGTCGGCATCCTCGAACCGCTCGGGATCATCCAGAAGCGGATTGTTCATCCGGCCCAGATCGCCGGAGAAGACCAGCTTCTTCTCCTCTCCTCCATCTTGAATATGCAGCTCCAGACAGGAAGATCCGATAATATGTCCGGCATCATGAAATACCACCCGGGCGGACGGGGTCACCTCCCTGGGTTGATGATAGGGGACTTTCTCCAGAAGCGGCAATACCGCCTCGGCATCTTTTACCGTATAGAGAGGAACTTCCGGATGCGGGCTCTTCCGATTTTCTTTCCGGTGACGGCGTTTCTTGTAAGCGGCATCTTCCTCATGGATCTTGGCGGAATCAAGGAGTGCCACCTGAGCGATCGCCGCGGTAGGCGGGGTACAGAATATCTTTCCCGAAAACCCTTCCCGGACCAGTTTAGGAAGATAACCGCAATGATCGATATGGGCGTGGGTCAGCACCACCGCGTCAATCTCCCGGGGTGGAACCGGAAAGTCATCCCAGTTCCGGGAACGGAGTTCACGTTCCTGAAAAAGCCCGCAGTCAATCAACAGGCAGCTATCGTCGGTCCTCAAAATAAATCTTGATCCGGTTACGTTCCTTGCCGCACCTAAAAAAGTTATGCTGGACATAATATCAATCACCCCTTTAATCGAGATATAATTTACTGATTTTGGAATTTTATGCCTGAAGTCGCATCTCCGGTAATAAAACCACAGAGGCACATAGGTCACAGAGAATTCAAATCATAAACTTTTTTCTCAGTGTCCTCTGTGCCTCTGTAGTCAATTCAGGCATTCAACGTCAAACCGAGGGAAAGTTCCTGCTTCGGAATTTTCCCGATAGTCATCGGGGTGCGCCTCTGGCACACAATAAACTTTAGTAAAAAAGTAGCAGCCCCGCATCTTGCGGTTGGTTCCAACGGACTTTAACGATCTTTAACGTTTTTTCTTTTCAACGTCTTTATTTTTCAACGTTAGCGCCGAAGGTGCTAAGTTCTACCTAAGTTGAGCGATTATTGCGGATGAAATGTGCTAAGATTATGAGGCTGCATCGGTTGCAAAAAACGCAGACGCATTAATAAATGCGAACGAGTATTTTTGCAACCGATTGCAGACCATAAGATTGGTGCAGTTCGCCGCATAGAATCGCTCAATTTAGGTTCTATCTACCTGGTAACCGGAATATCCCCTACCCCCCCATAGTAAGTCCGAGTAATATTCTTAACCGCCCACAAACCCGACGTCTCTCTGAAGAGACCGTAATCAGCCATCCCGTCACCTGTATAGTCCGCGGGGACTGGCTGATCGATCAGGTTTCCGTAGTAGACCCTGCTAATACCCCTGATCACCCAGAGGCCAGCTGAACCCCGGTAAATGCCGAAATCACAGGCGCCGTCGCCGTTGTAATCTCCGGGGATAACCCTGTCGCCGTAAGTGCCATAGTAAACCCGACTTATATCTCTGATCGCCCACAGTCCGCTGCTCTGGCGAAAAATTCCAACGTTAGCGGTTCCATCTCCGTTCCAATCACCCGGAACCGGTGAGTCTGTGGAGGAACCATAATAGACCCGGGTCTGTGACCGAACCGCCCAGAGACCGCTTTCTCTCCTGAATATACCGACATCAACTGTACCGTCGCCGTCATAATCACCCGGGATAGGGATATCAGTCAACGATCCGTAATAGACCCGGGATAGATCCCGCGCGGCCCAGAGCCCGCTCTGAGGAATGAATACCGCGACATCGGTCGTCCCGTTGCCGTTGTAATCACCGGGTACGGTAAGGGCGGAGGAAGGACCAAAGTAGAGTCGGGAGATATCCCTGATCGCCCAGAGCCCGGTCCGGGGCCGGAAGATAGCTATGTCGGAAGTCCCATCCCCGTTATAATCTCCGGATTCCATGATCCGGAACGGCGTAGGAATGGGCGGACCGGCGGTGGGGGTTGGGTACCCGGGATCGGGTGTAGGGGTGGACAGCCCGGCGGTGGGGGTAGGCTGCGCGGGATCAGGTGTCGGAGTTGACAGCCTGGCAGTGGGGGTGGGAGACGCGGGACCAGGTGTCGGGGTGGCAACTACATCCGAGGTAAATGCCTTCATCACTGCCATGTGAGTACAGCCGGATTGCCGTGAATCATCAAATTCAATCGGAGGAACCGTTGCGAGCGAAGTGAATATTTCACTATCAAAAACTATCCCATCGGGAAAAGCTTGAGATTCCGACCCTATATGAATTGTGGTATGCTGATTATCCAGAAGGGCGTTCGGCATAATCCAGTCATACGGTTTACTCCGGGGTGTGGTTGAGTTGGTATTCGTATCATCGGTACGATCCCGGGGCCGGTGATTATCCGCGTCAAGATAGCTCAAAAAAGTACTAAAAGGGGGTTCACCATCATATTGAAGGTTCAAATCTCCACCTACAATAATATACTTATTATCGTCAAAGTTCGCTATCACGTAATTTTTGATCTGACTGGCCTCAGCTTCCCGGGTCTGACGATCATCGATACCGCTCCCGGACTTCAGATGAATACTCACAACCTGAAGATCGATATCCCCGGGGATATCGATTACCGCCCAGACAAAACTGCGGTTGGTAAGCTGGGAGTCATTCCATTGCCCACTGCTTAGAATCGGCCAGCGGCTGATAACTCCATTGGGCATCGCCCAGGTCCCTCCGATTTCCGGCTCATAATAATAATAGTAAGGATCTCCCCAATCAAAAACATCGGCAATAAATTCCGAGCGAGTAGTACCTGAATCAACATTAAATTCCTGGATAAGTACGATATCCGGTTCCAGCCCTTTAAAAATATTTTTACTGGCATCGCGATACCAATCACTGCTGGGGGGTACCCCCGAGTTGAGATTAGCGGTCATCACCTTGATTGTATCCGAGTGACCGAGAACCGGTGTCAGAGAGAGAAGAGCCAGAAGAACCAGAACCATCTTAAAGCATGTAGAACTAAAAATTTTCATAAGGGATACCTCCTTATCTCATTGATTAAAAAGACTGCTAACATTGCCATACGATAATCTATCTTATCTATAATAGCATAATAACACAGAGTAAGTTAATAGGAAATATTTTTCCCGATTAATCGATTCTTCAATTTTCCGGAAATTCATTTTTTCCCGGACCGGACCACTTTTTTCCTAGTCTTCTGAATCTCCCGGAAACGGTTCGGGACAACCCAGGTCCCGTTTGAGTGATCGGAGAGGAGTTCTTTCTCCGGATATACGCGGAGAGCCTGGTCGATCCAGCGGAGGGCCATTCCGTAATTCCCCCGGCTGGCTTCGTACTTTCCCCGTTCATTCAGCATGTACATGTAAGCGTGGCGGACGGCGTCGGCGTCTTTATGCGGGTAAGTTAACTCCCGATAATAAAACTCACGACAAGGGAACTCATCAGGAACTTCCCCCTCCCGGTAGAGCCTCCAGCATAACCCTTCCGGAATCCGGAAATAGCCGGGATGAAAATATGGATTCTGGGTCGGGTTGAACTCCGAAGTAATATAGATCGGGCGCTCCGGATTATGCGAAATAATACTAAAAAGCATCGTGTAATATTTTTTATCCAGGACCCGCGGATCCGCCGATTCGCCCCGGTCAAGATAAGCCCGGTAATCCTCTATCTCCCGGGCCGATCGCCGGTATATCTCCGGATAATGATCTTTGAGACGATTAGCGAACCACCCTTTCTGAAGCCCATGATTGGGAAGAACCAGGACATCGTCCCGGAAATGCTCTACCTCCTGGTAATAATATAACGGGTGGATGATAATCTGACAATCAAGGGCAAAGAGAATCGCGTTGGGTTCGATCGCACTGAAGATATTTTTAATATAATCTTCCACGAAATAATTATTCTTCTTATTTACCCGAGGATAGTTAAGGACCAACTCCGGCAGAGGAATAATTATTATTAAAAGCATCACCGGCCAGAGAAGACGGAATTTTTTGAGAATATATTGGAATAAACCATATATCCCTACCCCCCCGAAGATCAAAAGCGAGATATAGGCGGGATTGAAATAAAAGATGTTATCACCCACGTTATAGGTAGCCGCATACAATATCGACGGGATGAATACGGATAGGATATAGAAAAAATAACATTTATTATTCCGGTAGAGGAGAATCATCCCCCAGAGGATCAGGGGAATTGGGAGATAACCGACCCGGCCCGGGAACCGGAGGAAGAAATCCAGGATCGTCTCCCCCTCCGACTGATGAGCGAAGAGACGACTGGAGAAATCAGCCACTGTCAGGTTATCCCAGACCGCGTCAAACGTTGTCGGTTCCCCCCACATGATAACCGGACGGCTGGCGCCCCGGATCGGGAGGTAGAGATAAAACGCTATTCCTATAAGAACCGGAAGCATTATGTAGATGATTCTTGATATAGACGTTCTTTGCGATATATACTTCACCAGGAAGAGCAGCAGGAAAGCCGGGAAGAGGAGACCGGTGGTGAGATGGTTGGCCAGGCTCAACCCCAGGACAAAGAAGAATAGCAACCCCAGACGCAACTCTCTTTCGGGTTCCCTCTCCGAGGCATATCTGACCGCCAGATAGAGTAAGAGCACCACAAAGAGAGCATGGAGGGAATAGACCTCCAGTGTGGTACCCACCTCCCAGAAGATAGCCGTCCAGCAGAGGAGAAGTCCGGCGGAGGCCGCGGCCAGCCACTGCAGCTTTTCACTTAGAAAGAACTCCGCACCTTTCTTAACTTTTTCAAGCTGAGATTGTTTCTTTCTTCTCTTCTTCCCCCCTTTCTTCAGCCCTACCACCACCTTTAGCCCGAGGATCTGTTTAACAAGCACCGTAAAAAGACCTGCCCCCAGGGCGGCAAAGAGAGCGCTCATAATATTCAACCGCCCTATCACGGTACCGGAAACCGGGAGGTGGGAGAAGAGATATCCGATCAGCGTAAAGAGAGGATAACCGGTCGGATGAGCGATCCCCAGGGTGGCACAGACTGCCGCCAACTCACCGCTGTCGATAAAATCAACTGTCGGAGTGAGGGTCAGGAGGAAGGTGGCAAAAGCAATTAAAAAAATCAATCCCGGGATAATTCGAAAATATTTCAGCATAATAATATACCGTCTTCTATCATCTGTCGGATAACCAGGCAAAACATTACTACAGCTTCAACCAGCCCGGCATAAAATAATCTATTTTAAATATTTGAAAAGAATTTATAATGGACGGATTGACAAAATCTACACCTGTAGATAGTATTATATGGAATGAATAAACAACTACCATTAAAAATAATCTTAATCCTTTCTATAGCCGCCGGTTCGCTCTTATTCCCCGCCGGGGGACATACCGCCCGGGCCCGGATCCAGAATAAAACCGATACCCCTTACCGGGGAGCGATCGTCGTCCGGGATGATACCGGAGAGGCCGTCTTCGAGAAGAATAGTGAAACCCTCTGCTACCCCGCCAGTATCGTCAAGCTGATGGTGCTTCTGGTCATCCAGGAGAAGATCGAGGAAGGGTCCCTCAATCTCGATGACCAGGTGGTCTGTACCGCCGAGGCCTCCCGGATGGGCGGATCCCAGGTCTACCTGAAGGAGAATGAGATCTTCACCATCGAGGACCTCCTCTACTCCCTCATCATCCAATCCGCCAATGACTCCGCCGTCGCCCTGGCCATTCACGTAGCCGGATCCAAAGACGGATTCGTCGAGATGATGCAGAAAAAAGCCCGGGAACTGGGGATGGATAATACCGAGTTCCACTCGGTCCACGGGCTGCCGCCGGGGAGAAACCAGAAGCCTGATCTCAGTACTCCGAATGACATCGCGATCCTCTCCCGGGAACTTCTCCGGCACCCGGAGATACTCCGTTACACCTCCACACCGGTCCGGGGCTTCAGGGACGACACCTTCGAGATGCGGAGCCACAACCCGCTTTTGGGGAACTTTGATGGATGCGACGGCCTCAAGACCGGATACTTCCGGGCCGGCGGATTCTCGATCGCTGCCACCGCCGACCGGGACAGCCTCCGACTGATCGCGGTGGTAATGGGATCGAAGAAGAAAGAGGATCGGAACAGCTCCGTCCGGAATATCCTGGCTCAGGCCTTCTCCTCCCTCCCCGCCCCGGAACCGGGGAAAGAGCCAACTAAGACCGTCCGAAAGAAAAAAAGAATACCCACTGTCAAATCCAGGGTTGCCGACAACCCCCTGGAAACCATAGCTATCGCTGACAACACTCTGGCGACTGATGATCTTAAAAAGAAACCAGCTGAAGAGACAGATGATGAAGGCGGCGGATTCTGGACAACTCTTCTCTACATCCTCCTCTTCCTGATCCAGGCGGGCCTCTTCTTCTGGCTCGGGCGGAAGAGCAAACCGGACAGTTCCTCCGGATTTCCCCCTACAATTCTCAGTAAGTAATACTGAAGACCAGGAAACGAAATGGACCTTCGAAGGAAAATATTCCTACGGCTAGTCCTTCTGATATTCTTGCTGATCGCGGGAATCGGCACCGTGACGTTGGTTCTGGAACAAGATACACCGCCCCATGACACAGTATTCGCGGTCATCGTTATCACCGCGTTCGGTGGAGGGGCATTCCTGCTTGGAATTCTGCTCGCCAGGGCGATCGTTCGCATGACAACCCCCGAGGTCGATCAACTGACGAAAACACTCCACGAGAGCGAAGCTCGGTTTAAGGGTATCTTCGACAATATGAGCAGCGGAGTCGCGGTCTACCAGGCTATAGACAATGGCAACGATTTTGTCTTCCTCGACTTCAATCATGCCGCTGAAAGAATCGACAAGATCGCCCGGGAGGATTTGATCGGCCGACCGGTGACCGAAGTATTTCCCAAGATCGAGAATGTCGGACTCCTCGATGTCTTCCGGCGTGTCTGGCGGACGGGTGAACCAGAGTATTATCTGGTTTCGGCCTACAAAGACGAGCGAATCGAGGGTTGGTGGGAAAATTACATATATCGACTTCCGGCGGGAGAGATTGTCGCGATCTATGACGACGTGACGGAGAGCAAACAGGCCGCGCAGATGATCGAGGAGTGGAGGACGCGCTATCAAGCCGCGATCGACGCGAGCGGACAGATTCTCTATGACTGGGATTCATCAACGGGCGAAGCGGTCTATGCCGGACGCCTCGACGCAATTCTTGGTTATACGCAGGAAGAGATGGCGGGAGGACTGAAGAGATGGAAGGATCTGATTCATACCGATGACCTGCCGGGCTTTAACGCTATAATGAAGCAAGGATTGGAGACTGGAGGATCGATGCATGGGATTTACCGTGTTCAAAAGGAGAGCGGCGAATACGCCGATATTGAAGACACGGGAAAATTTATTATGGACTCCCAGGGCAATCTGTTCCGCAGACTTGGCTTCCTCAAGGATATCACCGAGCTCAAACAAGCTGAGATAAAACTGTCTCAAAGTGAAGAAAAATTCAGTGCTTTAGTAGAAAACATGTCGGATTTTGTTTTTCTGATTGATCCTGAACTAAGAATAATTATGCTAAACCAGACCGCCAGTAAATTAATCGGTGACAAAACAGAAAATATTATTGGGAAACAAGTTTCCGATATATTTCCACCTCATATCTCTGAAATGTATGAAGAAGGCTTACGAAATGTTTTTGAGAAATCCACCCCGCTGGGAACAGATTCCATATTGCAGATAAACAATTCTAATTTATTTCTTAATACCAGATTAAATCCGATATTAGACGACAGAGGAAAAGTTAGAGCGGTAATTGGCGTTAGCAGAGACATCACGGAACGGAAGCAGTCTGAGGAAGCGCTGCGGGCAAGCGAAGAGAGATACCGGGCGGTGGCTGAGGACACCCCGGTCTTAATCTGCCGTTTCCTCCCCGGCAGCGAAATCACCTATACCAACGACGCCTACTGCAAGTACTTCGAGAAGAAGCCCGAGGAATTGGTCGGTTCATCATTCCTGGCACTGATTCCCGAGGAGGATCGGGAAACCGTGGTAAAAAACATCCTGGCACTGACGGTCGAATCTCCAACACAGTCGCACGAACATCGTGTGATCACCTCTAGCGATGAAATCCGCTGGCAACGCTGGACCAACCGCGCGCTGTTTGACGCCAAAGGTAAACCAATCGCCTACCAGTCCATCGGTGATGACATCACCGACCGCAAGCGAGCGGAAGAGGCTATAAAACAACGTGCGCGGTACCTGGTTAGACTGAATGATGCCGCGCAGACTCTCCTGATCCCGAGATCATTGGTCCCATTTCAGGAGTTCGTTGACAGGATCGGACCAGCCTCCGATGCCAGCCGCGCGTACGTTTTCATTAACTATCGCAGGTCCGACGGCGAATTGATTGCCGGCCGAAAGGCCGAGTGGTGCACGGAGGGTATCAAGTCCAAGATTGACAATCCACTTCCGCGAGACCTTTCTTACAACGAAGATCTGCCTCGATGGGGAGAGATTCTATCGCGGGGCAATGAAATCAACAGCCTCGTGGCGGACTTTCCGGAGAGAGAACGCGAAATTTTTGAACCGTATGGAATCCGGTCTGTTTTGATTATCCCAATCATGCTCGAGAATGAGTTCATCGGATTCATCGGCTTCAACAACTGTATTTCGGACCGCAAGTGGAACGAGATCGAAGAGACCTTCCTGCGGGCGGCGGCGAATGACCTGGCTCAGGCGATCAGGCGGGCACAATCGGAGGAGAAGGTACTGGCGTCCCTCAAAGAGAAAGAAGTACTGCTGCGCGAAATTCACCATCGCGTCAAAAACAACATGCAGGTCATTGTCAGCCTGCTGAGGATGCACTCGAGAAGGGCCAATGATCAACTGGTGGAGCAGGTCTTCAATGACTGTCGGGACCGGGTATATGCCATGTCATTGATTCACGAAGCGCTGTATCAATCAGATGACCTGGCCCGGATCGACCTTGAAGCCTATCTAAATAAACTCTGCCGCAACCTGAACCAGGTGTACGGCGCCTCGAGTAAAGGGATTATTCTGAAAGTTAATCCGTGCAGCCTGGTGCTGGACATAGATCAAAGCATTACGGTAGGGATGGTGATCTCTGAACTAATCACTAACTCCATCAAACATGCATTCCCCGAAGGAAAAGGGGGGACGGTATCGATCAGCCTGACCGGCTTTGATAAGGATAATGTTGAACTGATCGTTGAAGATAACGGGAAAGGCCTGCCATTGGAGATCAATATCCTGAACCCGCCGTCGCTGGGATTACAGTTGGTTGTTTCGGCCATAACGCGGGAATGGGGTGGAAGTATCGAGGTGGAACGGGACGGCGGCACACGGTTTGTCATCCGTTTCAAATGTAAGAGCACTAACTAGATCCCACTGATCACCGATCAGCTCATCTCTATTTCGTCAACGACACTTTGCTCCTATCCTTTCTCCCCATCCCCTACCCCGATGGGAAAAAATTCAAAATAATGCGACACAGAAGGTCGAACCTTATGTGTCGCATTAATATTGCCCTCTCATGAGTCTTTATGATATTCCCTAATCCCCAAATCAGGATATCAGGCGGCATGCCGGGGACCAGTTCCTACTCTCCCCTGCTTCTCCTCGCTCCTCCCTATCTCGTCACCGGAATATCTCCACTCACCCCATAATACACCCGGGTAACCCCCCGCAACGACCAGAGACCGGCCCAGCCGCGGAAGATGCCGATGTCATCGGTGCCGCTGCCGTCGTAATCGGCCGGGATCGGACGGTCCAGACAACAGCCGTAGTATACGCGGGTAAGATCGCGGAGAGCCCACAATCCGGCCGCGCCCCGGAAGATACCCGTGTTCCAGGTCCCGTCGCCATCATAGTCGCCCGGGATCGGCCAGTCCTGGGTACCTCCAAAATAAACCCGGGAAATATCCTTGATGGCCCAGAGGCCGGTTGAGGGACGAAAGAGGGCGATTCCGCTCATTCCACTGCCGCTATAATCCCCGGGCACCGGCAGGTCTCCCATGGCGCCGAAGTAGGCCCGGGTCACACCCCGAGCCGCCCAGAGACCGGTGGCGGGGCGGAAGATGGCGATGTCGCAGGTTCCGTCACCTTTATAATCCATCGGGCCGGGAAGATCTCCGGAGGTACCGTAATAGATCCGGCTCAACCCCCTTATCGCCCAGAGACCGGTAGCATCCCGAAAGACGGCCGGATCGGAGATCCCGTCTCCGTCATAATCACCGGATGCGGGCTGGTCACCGGAAGTTCCGAAGTAGGCCCGGGTAATCCCTCTGATCGCCCACAGCCCCGCGCTCTCCCGGAAGATGGCGATATCGGAGATACCGTCTCCATCATAGTCTCCCGACACCACAACATTCCGCTCCACCGGAACGGCCGGACCACAGGTAGGCGTCGGCGTGATCGATGGAGTAACGCTGGGAGTGGGGATGGGGGTCCTGGTGGCGGCGGGTGTAGGAGAAGGAGGTGGTTGAGATGAATACCAGACGTCGTTCTTTCGGGTAGGAGCATAGATGCCATCTCCTGCCATCACCCACATCTTCTCGTCATGGACAACCGAGGTATGGGATTGCCTGGCCTCCCACTGGGCCTCCGATGTGGCTTCGGTCCAGTTTACCCCGTTGGCCGAAGACCAGACGTCATTACTATACGGAGGAGAAGAACCATCATTACCCCCGATCACCCAGATCTTGCCGTTATAGAGCACCGACGTATGAGCTTCTCTTGCCGCCCACTGGGCCTCCGAGGTGGCTTCGGTCCAGTTCACCCCATCAGCCGAGGACCAGACATCGTTATTAACCTGATTTGGAGACTCGGTAAAGCCTCCCATCACCCAGATCTTTCCGTCGTGAACCACCGAGGTGTGCCAAAACCTTCCTTTCCACTGGGCCCCCGATGTGGCTTCGGTCCAGCTCACCCCGTCGGCCGAAGACCAGACATCGTTCTGTAACCCCCCACCACCTGCCGCATCTCCCCCGATCACCCAGATCTTGCCGTCGTGGACCACCGAGGTATGCCACTGTCTTGCCGACCACTGGGCCTCAGAAGTAGCTTCGGTCCAGCTCACTCCATCGGCCGAGAACCAGACATCATTCTTCTTGGAACCATCCTGGCCTCCTATCACCCAAATCTTGCCGTCATGGACTACCGAGGTCTGATCTATTCTGGGAGACCACTGGGCCCCCGAAGTGGCTTCAGTCCAACTCACCCCGTCAGCCGAGGACCAGACGTCGTTCTTGTAAGAACCGTCAGTTCCCCCCATCACCCAAATCTTGCCGTCGTGGACCACCGAGCTGTGACGGTACCGGGCCGACCACTGGGCCTCCGAGGTAGCCTCAGCCCAGGAGGCCCCTTCCTGGGGATGAGCCGTAGTTAAAAAGACAAAGCATATTACAACGGCGATAAAAAGGACTGCCATATTCCCGGAGATCCGGTTCCTCATAATATAACTCCTTTCTTTTTAATTTTTCCTCCACCCCAATAAATCGGGGCAGAAAAAAATTTCAGTTTGGGAAGATTCCCTGATTTGGAAATGGTACGAAAACAAGATGCGAACAAGTTTTATGGTTCCGGTTCGTTTTAATCTCCGTGGGTTGGAGCAGAATATCAGCAAACTGCTTTGATTATAAAACCATAATTATAACCACAATGCCATAAAAATATTAGGAGAGGAGGATTAAAGGTTGTTTGAAAGATGGTTGACTGCAGAGTTTTCTCCAGACCAATGGTGGACGGATTCTCCCTGGCGGGAGATCGATAACCAAGTCAGGATATCAGGGAATCAGGATATCAGGTGGCACACCGGAACCCTTTTGTGAATATCCAATAGCCAACTTCCAACTCCCAATTTCCTAATTCGCTTCAGCAGCCGCAAGTTACACTTGGAAATTGGCAGTTGGCCATTGGTTATTGGACGTTTGTCCTTTATTTTTTTTCGTTCTTCCCTGCTCCTCCCTACCTCACTACCGGAATATCACTCGACCCCCCGAAGTAAACCCGGGTGACGCCTTTCGCCGCCCAGAGGCCGGAAGGACCACGGAAGATTCCAATATCATCGGTGCCGTTGCCGCTGTCATCGGACGGAAGCGGGTCGTCTGAGGAACCACAGAAGTAAGAACGGGTCACGCCGCTGACGGCCCAGAGGCCGGAGGCCGGACGGAAGATCCCGGCATCCCAGACTCCAACACCGTTGTAATCACCGGGGACCGGTTCATCGGTCAAACCTCCGAAGTATGTCCGGGTCACGCCCTTGATCGCCCAGAGGCCGTATTATCACTATACTACAATTATATAATCTTTTTTTTTGCAAAATAGTAGGGGACGGTCTTTTAAACTAATCTTTTTCCTTCCCGAGTAGGATGGGAGATCTTTCATTTCAACTCTTACTTCCCGCCACGCCGGCCCGCCGGCCGGCGTGGTCTTCGCGCAGTCTCCCCCACCTACGCCCCGAAGTTTAATCAGGGTTTATCGGGGATCTGACTTAATTCTGCACCTTGCAAGCTGTATCCTGAATCTGTTACTATCCTCTCTTTTCTCGATTAGAGATCAATTAAAACGCAAGCTTTCAGTGAACCCCGCCGCCTCGTACTCGCAACGGCGACCTTCAGGTCGCCATCGTGTGGCCGCCGACCCCGGTCCCGGTGGGACTTCCTGTCGGCGGGATCCCTACCGGGAAAGGCTGCCGCTACGAGAGGACGGGGTTCACTGGAACATTGCTTACAAAGATCGCAGATGATAACCGCAACTAACTTACGCAAACAATTCGGAGACCAGGTCCTCTTCCAGAGCGCCTCATTCTCACTTGGACCCGGGGAACGGCTGGGTCTGGTGGGACGCAACGGCAGCGGCAAGTCCACGCTCTTCCTGATGATCACGGGTGAAGAACCATGTGATACCGGAGATATCGTAACACCAAAAGATTATAGAATCGGCCATCTGGACCAGATGCTCCGCTGCGAGGAACCGACTGTCCTGAAAGAAGGCTGCCGGGGACTCTCTCCGGAGGAGAAAGATGATACCTGGAAAGTAAAGAAGATCCTCTCAGGCCTGGGTTTCGCGGAAGAAGACTTCGAGAGATCACCATCCGAATTTTCCGGCGGCTACCAGATGAGGATCGCTCTGTCCCGGCTACTGGTCTCCCGACCCGATCTTCTCCTCCTTGATGAGCCAACCAACTTCCTCGATATCCTATCTATCCGCTGGCTGACTGGCTTTCTTCGGTCATGGTCGGGCGAACTGATGATCATCAGCCATGACCGGGCGTTTATGGATAATATCATCACCCACACTATGGGGATCCACCGGCGGGCGATCCGGAAGATACACGGCGCCACCCAACGGTATTACCAACAGATCCTGGCCGAGGAGGATGTCCACGAACGGCGACGGGTCAACGACGAGAAGATCCGGAAGAAAGAGCAGGAGTTCATCAATCGGTTCCGGGCGAAAGCTCGCCGGGCCAGCCAGGTCCAGTCAAGGGTAAAGCGTCTGGAAAAGATGAAACTGACCGACCGGCTGGGATCCATCGAGAACCTGGACTTCTCCTTTGCTTATGCCCCCTGCCCCGGCAAGAATGTCATGACCGTCGATAATATCTCCTTCAGCTATTCCGCCGACACGCCGAACCTGATCGATTCGTTCTCGTTCACCATCCAAGCTGACGATAAGATCTGCATCATCGGGCGCAACGGGGCCGGAAAATCGACCCTTTTAAGGCTGCTGGAGGGAAAGTTGAACCCCCTGGCCGGCGAAGTGAAGACACATCCCAGGGTAGAGATCGCCTCTTTCGACCAAGCCGATGCCGGAGATCTTCACGCGGAGCATACTATCGAAGAAGAGATCCTCTCATCGCTGCCGGTCGGGGACCGGGGGAAGGCGCGCTCGATCTGCGGGACGATGCTCTTCTCCAAGGATAACGCGTTAAAGAGAATTGCGGTCCTCTCCGGGGGAGAAATATGCCGGGTCATGCTGGGGAAAGTCATCGCCACCCCCGCCAACCTGCTCATGCTCGATGAACCAACCCATCACCTGGATATAGAGTCATGCCATGCCATTATCCAGTCGCTGAAAGAATTCGAAGGCGCCGCCCTGATCGTCACCCACGATGAATATTTCCTCCGCGAAGTCGCCACGAAGCTGATCGTGTTGCAGGACGACCGGATCCGGCTCTTCCTCGGAACCTACGATGAATTCCTGGAGCAGGTCGGATGGGAAAAAGAAGAGCAGAGAAAGAAGAACCAGCCGGCGGACAGGATTGTTAACAAGGCGGAGATCCGGAGGGCAAAGGCGGAACGGAGAAACCTCTATAATAAATCGATCAAACCGCTCAAACGGGAGATTGAACGACTGGAGAAGGAGATCGCGGCGATGGAAGAGAAACACACAGAGATCACCCGGGACCTGATCACCGCCTCGGAGAAACAGATCGTCCCGGATATCCTCCGTCTCAATCGAGAATTGGCGGAACTGGAACGGAATACTGAACGAAAATATGAAGATTACTACCAGGTCCAGGCCAAATACGAGAATAAACTCGCCGGTGTCGCGTCTTGACATTTAACTTAATTATAAATCCAATATTAATTATAAGCTATACCTTGCCCGAAAAGCCTTTCTAACCACGAAGGTCACGAAGAACACGAAGGTTAAAAAAAATGAGCTAAATCTTGTTTTTTCTTAACTTTTTATTCTTCGTGCACTTCGTGACCTTCGTGGTGAATCACTTCATTGTTAAAGTAAGATTTTCAAAATACCTTGTCGAGGAAACTGACGCTAAGTGATCAACACGATCACGATCCCCCAGATGATCAGCAGCGTGTTGCTGATCGCGTAAGGCACGGTATAGCCCAGCGCCGGGACCTGGCTTTTAGCCGCCTCGGTGATCGCTCCCAGAGCCGCGGTAGTTACCCGGGCGCCGGCGTTCACCCCCAGATTGATCGCCGGGTCAAACTTGAAGAGATAACGACCGAGGAGAATACCAGAGATCATCGGGATCGTGGTGGCCGCTACCCCGGCGAAGAAAAGAGCCAGGCCCAGCTGTTGGAAGCCAGCTACAAAACTCGGTCCCGAGTCTATCCCGACCGCGGCTATAAACATCGTCAGCCCCACCGAGTTCATAATCCAGAGGGCCGGGGCCGGAATCCGGCCGAAGGTGGGATGGACCGAGCGGAGCCAGCCGAAGATCAGTCCGGCGATCAAGGCTCCGCCGCTGGTCGAGAAAGAGAGCGAGACGCCGCCGATCCGAACCGCCAGGGCCCCGAATAAGCCGCCCAGGAGAATCCCGAATCCGACAAAGACCATGTCGGTCATCGTGGTCTCCCGATCGACATAACCGACCTTGTTGACGATCCTCTCCACGTCTTTGGCCGCGCCCACCAACCGCAGCCGGTCGCCCCGGTTAAGTTTCAGCCCCGCGTTAACCGGAAGATCCTGCCCGGATCGGACCACCCGCCGGAGGAAGACCCCGTGCGCCGCCCGGCGGACAAAATCGGAGGCGGCCAGTTCGGCCAGAGTTTTTCCGGCGATTCGTTTATTGGTCAAAACAACGTCAATCCCTTCTACCGGGACATCGAGCAGCTCCCGGTCTTCCACCTCCGGGCCAAAATCCTTCTCCCCGTTCTCGACCAGGTCCTTATGGAGCCCGGCCGCAACGAAGATATCCCCCTCCTGGAGAACGGTCCTCGGTTCAGTCTCCATCAGCTTCCCATCCCGGTGAATCCGTTCGATCACCAACTGCTGATCGGTAAAAAGTTTCTCAACCTCCTTCACAGTCTTGCCGGACAGATCCTTGTTTTCAAGCCGGTAACTGCGGGCGGTGAAGACCCGGTAAGCGGAGAGCCCCGTCATCTCCTTGCCCCCCGACATCTTCTTCTCGTAATCCCGGCAGGCGTCGGGCAGGTTCACTCCCAGAAGTTTCGGCCCCAGGGAGGATAGGATCCAGGCGGTGCCCGCCGTCCCGAAGATATAGGTAACCGCGTAGGCCACCGGGATATGATTGACCATTGTTTTTACCTGGGCATCAGGAAGTCCGAGATTTTTGATGGTGTCAGTTCCCACCCCGATGACAGCCGATATCGTCTGCGACCCCGCGAAGAGGCCGGCCGCGGTTCCGGAATCAAAACCGGCCAGCTTAGCGCAGACCCAGGTAACCGCCAGACAGAGAACGCAGATGATGACCGCGAAGAACACCTGGGGCAAGCCATCGCTCTTCAGGCCGCGGAAGAACTGGGGCCCGACACTGTAGCCGACGGCAAAAAGGAACATCAGGAAAAATACCGCCTTCAAGTCGGGTGAAATCTTGATGCCAAGCTGACCAACCAAAACCCCCATCAGGAGCGTTCCGGTCACGGCCCCCAGGCTAAAAGTTCCGACTTTAATATTACCAATCCAGTATCCCAACCCCAGTACTAAAAAAACCGCCAATTCCGGATAAGTCCGGAGCGTATGTACCAGCCAGTGCATATCATCCTCCTAATGTATTTGACAGGATCACAGGAAATAGATCATAGGCCAGGTGAACCCGAACAATCCGGTATATCCTGTTATCCCGTCTTAATGGCATCAAGTTTCTTGAGGCGAAGTCGAGTCTTTTAATGATATACCACAGCCTTTTCATTAAACGAAAGTATTTTCCAGATCAAAGAAGATAGATTAATTTTTCTTCCCAAACCGGGGCCGTTTGTGGCATAAGTTAGCGCCTCCGGCTCCAACTGAGTTTTGAAGAGATAATATCATAATCAGGTCGGGGCAATACTGAAAATAAACTATTTATAAACCCCTTATAATTTTAAGAAATTATTTTTATGAAGAGAACCACACAAAATCAGGTCACGAAAAAAAGGAAGGAAAAGAAAGTATGGGAACTGCCTCTTGATCCCATTGAAGCCGAAGCTCTTGAACTCCCGGACAATCCCGATCTCCTCTTCCGCTTCGCGGTTTACGGAGATAATCAGCGGGGAATCCCGATTCACCGACGGGTCGTCGAGGATATAGTTCTCTCGGGAGCCGAGGTAGTTCTCCACGTGGGAGATTATGTCCAGGATGGATTGAAGGCGGAGCAATGGGATCTTCAATTCGGGGAGCCGGCCAAACCACTGCTGGAGAATACCGTCTTCCTCGGAGTCCAGGGTAACCACGACAAGAACAGCCACCGCTATTACGAGATAGTCTCTCCTCCCGGCGGCAACTCCTGGTTCAAAGCCGTCCATGGACCGGTCGCCTTCTTCGGCCTGGACAGCACCCGGAAAGTCTCCCTCCAGGCCGACTGGCTCCGGGAGGAACTTTCCAACTCGGAGGAGAAGTGGAAGATCGCCTTCTTCCATGAGGCTCCCTATTCCTCTTCCTGGCCATGGCCCGGGGGGTCACTTAAGACCAGAGAACATTTCCTTCCCATCCTGGAGGAGTTCGGCATCGAGCTGGTCTTCGCCGGACATATCCATAACTACGAACGATTCCACAAAACGGGGATCCCTTATATCATTACCGGCGGCGGCGGCGACACCCTATCCAATCCCAACCAGCTTCCCAACCCCTACATGATCTGGTCCGCCAGACTACACAATTTCTGCACGGCGGATGTCTACCAGGACCGGATCGAGGTCCTGGCCCGGGACCTACAGGGAGTTCCATTTGACGGGATTACCCTGGAGAAGGAGAACGGCATCCGCGAGGTGGAGATAGCTGACCGGAGGAGTTATACCGATTCCCCACCGATCCAGGGCGAAGAAAACTCATCCCGCCGCCCGCCACGGAAGACAGCCAGGCAAAGAAATTAGCTTCGCAACTTGTTTAACCGCGGATTAAACGGATTATGCGGATTAGAGAAAAAAACAATCCAGCTTGCCCTAGGTTTACCGGGGTCAAATCCGTTTAATCCGCGGTTTATTTAAATTTCCGGGTCCGGCTATAGATCCGAAAGGATCTCTTTCACCGATTCATACCAGTCGTTGATATGCTGTCCGTGGCGATAGCCCCTATTGACGAATCTAAAATATGCCGCCTCACTGATCCGGAGGTGAATCTCGTGCCGGTCGAGGGGCCTGGTCTGGGGTTTAGGAGCAGCGGTCTTTACTGCCGACGCGGCCTTCTTCCCTGCCAATTTTTTAACCGCCGGCTTCTTCACAACTGTATTTTTCGCGGGAGCCTTTTTAGCCGCTGGCTTCTTCACAATCGTCTTTCTCGTAGTTACCTTCTTCGGAGCCGCTTTTTTTGCCGCCGGCTTCTTCACAACTGTATTTTTCGCGGGAGCCTTTTTGGCCGCCGGCTTCTTCACAACCGCCTTTCTCGTGGTTGCCTTCTTCGGAGCAGCTTTTTTCGCCACCGGCTTTTTTACAGCCGCCTTCTTAACAGCCGTCTTTTTCGCAGCGGCGGGTTTTGAAACCTTTTTAGTTGCCATGATTACATCTCCTCAATTTAAATGTTTAAAGTCGTGCTCGCTTCCTTGTTTGGAAGATTTGAACAGGAGGTATATGTCACGATCGTCGGGAACAGTCAAGGGAAGAATACATTGCCGCGCAGGCAATAAATTCACCTATGGTTGCATCTAAAAAGGGTCTTGATCCAATCCCAGATAAAAACGAAGACCCTAGAGTTGAAAGACTGGATAGATTCGTAGTGCAGGGCTTCAGCCCTGCCTCGGCTGAGCAGGGCTAAAGCTCTGCACTACGAAAAATATTACCTTGAGGTTTATTTTCCCTGTTCCGGGTTCCCACTCTTGAAATCCGGATAAGATCTATTATTGAACTGGCGCATCTCCACCCTGAGCGGTTCCGGCTGGCGCGTCTTCTTCCGTCTCCATCTTGAGACGGCAGGCATCGGAGCGGGTCAGCTCGAACTTATCCAAGAACTTCTCCTGGAAAGCCTGCATGTAGAGGAAGATACCCGGGGTAATAAAGAGTGTGATCACCTGGGCGAACGCCAGACCACCGACGATCAGGAGTCCGAGCGGTCGCCGGGCGGCGGCATCAGCTCCCATACCAATAGCGATCGGAAGCGTACCCATAATGGTCGAGGCGCCGGTCATAAGAATCGGGCGGAATCGGGTCAGGCAGGCGTCATAAATCGCGTCGAAGGCGTTCATACCCTGTTCTTCCATGTTCTGCTTGGCGAAGTCCACCATCATAATCCCGTTCTTGGAGACAATCCCCAGGAGCATGAATACCCCGATGTAGGCGTAGAGAGAGAGCTCGGAGCCGAAGATCCATAGCGTCAGCAGTCCGCCAAAGGCCGCGGGGGGAAGAGTGGTCAGGACCGTAAAAGGATGGATATAACTCTCATAGAGTATTCCCAGGATTACATACATAATAAAGACGGCGACCACCATCAGAACAATCAGACTCTGAATCGCCTCCTCAAACTCCTGGGCCTGCCCCTGCATAACCCCACCCACCGCGGCAGGAAGAACTTCCGCCGCGATCTTCTGGAGGGCATTCGTCGCGTCACCGAGCGGCACTCCCGGGGCCAGGTTATAGGAGAGCGTAGCGGCATTGAGCTGATTGTGGTGGGGGACATTCTGAGGAGCTACCGTGGGGACCGTATCCGTGATCGAATTCAGGGGGACCAATTTGCCGGTAGTGGAAGATCTTACATAGATTTTTTTTAGATCGCTGGGAATTCTCCGGTCCGCATCTATAGCTTCCAACATCACCCAGTACTGATCAACATCGGTAAGATAGGTTGTAGTTCTTCCCTTAGCAAACGCGTTAGTGAGCGCGGTCTCAATATCCGAAGCCGTAATCCCCAGGGCCGAAGCTCGATCCCTCAAGAAATTGATATTCAATTGGGGAAGATCCAGCTTCACGCTGCTCTGAATTCCGCTGAAATAGGGAAGCTCCCTCATCTTCGCCTCTATCTCCGCGGCGGCTTGATAAACCTGGTCACGATTCTGCCCGGAAAGGACGTAGGAATACTGGCTGCCGGTCGCAGTACTCTCCGCACCGGCACTCAAGATCAGTGAGGGGAGAGGCATGATATAAACCATCCCCAGATCGTATAACGCGTAAAGCGATTGGTTAACTTCCGCCACCACCTCTTCGATCGGCTCCCTCTCATCAGTCGGCTTCAGAGTGGCGATGATCATCCCGTTGGATTGATCCGATCCGGTATTCTGCCCGGTCATGGTGAAGAGATCCTCAATCGCCGGGTTCTTTAAAATAATCTCGTTGATCTGCCTCTGAAAATCCTTCATCTGGTCGGTAGATGTACCCTGTTGCGACTCAAATATCCCGTAGAAAAGACCGCTATCCCCGATCGGCATAAAGGTCTTGGGAAGCGCGTTGAAGAGGAATACAATCCCCACCAGGCAGCCCAGACCGCCCAGAATGGTGAGGAATTTCTTATGCAAAACCCATTTAAGCCCCACCGCGTATTTATCCACGATACTCTTGATAAACGCGTCGGAGAACTTCTCAATCCTGGTTTTAGTCGCTTTCCCCCCTTTAAGCACCCGGGCACACATCATGGGGGAGAGGGTCAGGGCCATTATGGTCGAGACGGTGATAGCGAAGATTACTGTCAGGGCGAACTCCTTAAAGTTCCTCCCTACCACCCCGGCCATAAAAACCAGGGGAATGAAGACCACAATCAGAGCAATACTGGTAGAGATGACCGTACCGGTGATCTCCTCCATGCTCCTGATGGCTGCCGCCATAGGCTTCTTCCCGGCCTGAATATGCCGGACGGTATTCTCCAGAACCACGATCGAGTCATCGACCAGGAAACCGATCGAAAGAGTCAGGGCCATCAGGGAGAGATTGTCCAGACTGAATCCAGCGAACATCATGACCAGGAATGTCCCGAAGAGTGTGACCGGCAGTACGGCGGCCGGAACCATAGTATCGGAGATCCGACCCAGGAAGAGAAAGATGATCAGGACCACCAGAATCAGGGCAATTACAATAGTTGTCTCCACATCCTTGATCGAGGCTTGGATCTGGATTGCCTTATCATAGAAAATACTAACTTTGAGAGAACCGGGAAGCGTCGGCGCGATCTCCTCCAGAAGCGCTCGCACCCTCTGGGAGAGTGCCACCGTATTGGCGCCGGAGGAGCGGGTAGCCGCGATGGTAACGGCGCCACCCTTCATTCCTCTTTCTTTATTCCCATAGGTGATATCGACAATATCGTTATCCAGGCTATCGATGGCTCTGCCGACATCGCTGATCCGGACCGGTCCACCATTCCGATAGGCAATGATTAGATCTTGATACTGCTCCGGCTCAACTAACTGCCCCTGCGGCTCGATCGAGAAGGTCTTGAAGTCTCCGTTCAGATCACCGCCCGGAATTGTCACCGTGCCGGTATTAAGAGACTGGGCCACTTCATCAAAACCGATACCCAGATAGGATAATTTATCCGGATCCACCATCACCCGGATAGCGCGTTTCGCTCCATAGACTTCGACCTTCGATATCCCCTCGATCATGTTGATCCGCTGGCCGATCGTCTTATGGGCATAGTCATAGAGTTCACCCCCGGTCATGGTCTCGGAGGTAAGCATGATATATATAATCGGCTGATCGGCCGGGTTATTCTTGTCGTAAGTCGGCGGGGAGGGAAGATCGCCGGGAAGATTGGCCGTAGCCCGGGTGATCGCCGCCTGGACATCCGGGGCCGCCAGGTCAACATTCTTATCCAGCTCAAAACTGAGGGTAATCGAGGTAGTACCGGCTTTATTGTCTGAGATAATTGTCTCGAGACCGGGTATCTGCATACACTGATCTTCTATAGGCGAAGCACAGGACGAGGCCATCATCTGGGGACTTGCACCGGGATAGCTGACCGAAATCGTCATCACCGGATAGTCAACCGAGGGAAGATCACTGACCGGGAGTTGAGTATAGGCGATCAGACCGCCCATCAGGAGTGACACCACAATCAGAATGGTCATGATCGGGCGGCGGATAAATTTTTCTGAAAAGGCCATTATTTTTTTCCTTCGTAAAAAAATAGTTTATTTAAACGCACCATGCAAATCCTCTTCGGCGGTGTTGGGAAATACTGAAATTATTTGTTTGGTTCCTTTTTCGCGTCAGCGCCGGAGGCATCGGCTTCTTTCTTCTCATCTCCGGCCTGCACATGGACTTTGGCGCCGGGGGAAAGACCCATCTGGCCATAGGTAACAACCTTTTCTCCGGCCTTGACTCCCTTTTTGATAATTAGATTGTCACCTTCGGCCTGTCCCACCTCGATATCATCGCGCAGATCGGCTTTATTATCACCGGTAATCACATAGGCATACATTCCCTTCTGACCTAGCAGGACGGCGGCCCCCGGAACCAGAACAGCGTCTTTCGCGGTAGAGACGATAAGCTTGACATCCGCGAACTGGCCCGGCCAGAGATTCCGGTCCGGATTGGGGATGATGGCCCGGAGAGAGATGGTCCCGGTCGTATCATCGATGGTATTGTCTATCATCTTGAGGTCGCCGCTATAGGGACCATTGGAATCACCGGCGGGAGATATCTCCACTTTCAGCGTTGTCGCCGCCATAGCCGCTTTTACTTCGGGGAGATTCCGTTCGGGTATGGAGAAATCGAGATAGATAGGATCGATGGATTTAATATTCACCAGAGGATTGCCGCTATTAGCGGTGACGATGTTACCGGGATCGACCAGCCTCTTCCCGGTCACCCCGTCAATCGGAGAAGTTATCAGGCAATAATTCAGGTTGATCTGAGCCAGTTCCACGGCGGCCTGATCCAGCGCTACCTGGGCCTGGGCGGCGGCGGCATCGGATTTATAAGTATCATAATCCTGCTGGGAGATTAATTTCTTATCGATCAATTTCTGATTCCGTTCGAATATTTCAAACTTCAGCTTCGCGTCCACCTGATCCGCGGCCAGAGCGGCCTTACTTTTATTGAGTTCGGCCTGATACTCCCGGGGGTCGATCGTGAAAAGAGGCGTGCCGGCTTTTATCTCCTTGCCTTCTTTAAAATAGACTTCCTTGATCTGGCCGGTAACCTGACAGACAATATCAACGTTATTGGGAGTAGCAAGATTCCCGAACGTATCAATATAGATAGGTACATCCTTGGTGAAAGCCGTAGCGACCTTGACCGGGCGGGGGGGGATCTCCTGAGCTTCTTCTTTTTTTGAGCAACCGGACATTAGAAGAATAACCGGTATGAATGCACCCATAAAGACTAAGGCACACATTTGATTTCGATATTTTTTTATCTTGTTATATACCCTCATCTCTTATCTGCCTCCAATTTAGAACTTAGCTTAGTAACTATTTTGCACTAGATTGATTATTGTTTTTCCCCAACCTCGGTCCCTTAAAAAAGAAAATATCTAATATCGAAGTTCCCCCTACCGCAGCCCCTTTTAAAACTGAATTTCCAATGACCAACTTCCAATATCCAATTTCCAAGTGGCCTTCGGCTTCGGCATGCGCCATTTGGGAATTGGCAGTTGGAAGTTGGCCATTGGAAATTCGTGCTTTTTTTACTTCAACATTCGTTATTCGATATTCTGCAGTTCGTTATTCGCTTTTCCGCTTTTAACACCCAGCGTTCCGGTGGCATGAGCCAGATCGGCCAGGGTGGTGAAGAGATCTTTTTTCGCGCTGATCAACTGGCTCCGGGCTGAAGAGAGCGAACTCTGCGACTGCAGAAGATCCAGAATACTCTTTAAACCCGCGTTATAACTCTCCAATGCCAGGTTATACGACTCCTGTGAGGTCTGAAAGAACGCGGTCGCGAACTTGAATTTGCCGACCGCCGTATTAAACGCGTAGTACTTGGTCCAGACATCGGCGGAAGCTGAGATCTCAGCCGCGGCCAGGCTTTCTCGGGCTTGTGCCGCGTTGGCTTCCGCTGCCAGTTTCTTCTCCCTGTCACTGAATCCGGTAAATATATCCCAGTTTAGACTCAGGTAACCGGTATACATATAGCTGTCGTTATAGAGTTCGGGGTCTTCCAGGTAAGAATACCAGAGTTTATTGGCCGAACCTCCCAGGTTCAGAGAAGGATAGTAGGCCGAACCGGCGACATCGATCGCGGCTTCCTTGGCCCTGAGTTCCGCCCTCAGCGACGCGATATCCGGACGTTTCTTCAAACCTTCTTCAATCAACTGGCTGACATCATCTTTCGAAACTTCCGTGGGGAGTTCCCGGTCCGGCTCGGCGATATCGAAATCAGCGTCAGCGGGGATTCCCAGCGCACCGGCCAGGGATGCCCGGGCGGATTTAACATCTCCTTTAGCGGATTCCATTTGGTAGAGCGAATCCTGGTAGGTGGATTGAGCCTGGAGTTCATCCAGTTTCGATACCAGCCCCACCTCGAACTTCTGCCGGGCAGCCTCCAGGGATTTGCCGGTATCATCCACGTCCGCTTGAGCCGCTACTACCTGGGAACGCGCGCTATAAAGTTCATAGTAAGACTTCTCCACATCTAAAATAAGATCCTGGATCGACTGGTTAAAGGAATAATTGGTCGCCAGCAACATCTGTCGGGCTTCCTCTATGCCCCCACTGACCCCGCCGAAGTCAAAGAGCAGCCAGCTCAGCTTTAATCCGGGTCCATAATTGAAGTCATCCGAATTGGGAGAATTGATCACCTCAATGTCTCCCCCCTTAAGGGAATAATCCTGCTTCGCATATGTCCCATCCGCGGAAACAGAGACCTGCGGGTAAAGATAGCTCTCGGCCTGGCCCACTTCAGCGGCCGCGGCAAGGGCTGCCGCCCAGGACTGTCGGGTGACCGGACTATTCTTTAACGCCAGATCAACACAGTCCGACATCAACAGAGGCTGGGAGAGATCGGCCGACTTCTCCCGGATCGAATCCCAGATCGGCTCCTCCTGCGTCTGAGCAACCCAGTCAGGAGGCGTCCAGATTACAGCAGGGTCTGAGGGAGGATCAACCATCCGGCACCCCCCGACAATTAAAATAATCCCGGAATAAAAGAGAATCACCATCAGATCAATAATTTTGTTCATCTTTCTCCGCCTCATAAATTAGCTCACTTTGTTCTCTGATTGGTATTTAGAACAAAGACTATTATAATTATCTTTAGATAACACCAAAAAAATAAAACACCGTTAGAAATCGTATTTTTGCCCTGTAAAAATATATTCAGAAGCAGAATATTAGCACATCCCACCGTGAGAACAAATATTATGTTTTTATAAAAGTTCATTTCGGCTATTATGGTATATTCTAAAGAGTGAATTTCCGTCGCGGCATAATTGTCATAAAATATTTTTTGCTGGCATAAATTATGATCTGGATAGCATTCTTGATCCTATTTCCCCTGATTCCGGCAACACTCCTTCTTGCGGTAAAATCCCGCCGCATCATGAACGGGATCACCATTGTCTCCGCGATCATAATATGCCTGGCCTCAATCGGGATGGCGGCGGTGATGATCCAGGACCATCCGGGGCCGGAAGGAACCCGTTATTTCGCGCTCACTTCCCAGGTCTGGAATCAACTTATCATTGTCGGCGATATCATCCTCTCCCTGGCGTTTCTCTTTGTCTGCCGGCGTCTGCCGTTCAAACGATACTGGATCCCACTCCTGGTGATTCTTCAGTACGGGGCCGTTGGTTATTATGATCTCAGTGGACGGGTCCCCGTAATTGCCCGGCACTTCTTTGTCGACAATCTGACCATAATCATGGCCTTGCTGATCGGGGTTGTCGGCTCGCTGATCGCCATCTTCACTACCGGATACATGCGACATTACCATGAGGAGCACCCGGAAATCCCGGATCGGACCAACCGATTCCTGGCGGCGATCTTCCTCTTCTTCTTCGCCATGTATGGCATCATCTTCTCCAACTCAATCACCTGGATATATTTCTTCTGGGAGATCACCACATTCTGCTCTTTTGTAATGATCGGCTTTTCTCAGACGAAAGAAGCGGTCCACAACTCATTCCGGGCGCTCTGGATGCTGCTTCTGGGAGGAGCGGCCTTTGCTCTAGCTATACTTTACGCTTCAAATCATTATAATACAGTCGAACTTACTACCCTGATGGCAATGGATAAGACCGTGGTGCTGATTCCTATCCTTCTGATCTGTTTCGCCGGAATGAACAAGGGCGCCCAGTTTCCGTTTTCGAAATGGCTTCTGGGAGCTATGGTCGCTCCAACCCCGTCCTCGGCACTGCTCCATTCCAGCACCATGGTCAAGGCCGGTGTCTATATCTGTATCCGCTGCGCCCCCGTTCTCCGGGAGACACCGGCCGGAATGATCGTAGCTCTGTTGGGAGGGATCAGTTTTCTAGCCGCTTCGGCACTCGGCATCTCCCAGCGGGATGGGAAGAAAGTCCTGGCCTACTCGACTATCGGCAACCTGGGCTTGATTATTCTCTGCGCCGGTATCGGCACCCCGCTTGCCCTCTGGGCCGCGGTTATGCTGATCATCTTTCACGGACTGGCCAAGGCACTCCTCTTCCTCTCTGTCGGAACGGTCGAGCAGCAGACCAGGAGCCGGGACATTGAGGAGATGCATGGACTGATCTCAAAGATGCCTATCGTAACCATACTCATGCTGATCGGAATCGCCGGAATGTTCCTGGCTCCCTTCGGGATGCTGATCAGCAAATGGGCGGTACTGGAGGCTCTGGCGCGGAAGAGCCCGGTTTTCCCGGTGATCGTTATCTTCGGAGGATCGCTGATGCTCTTCTTCTGGGCAAAATGGATGGGACAGCTTATCGCCGTAACCCGGCCGGAACCACATAAGGAGAAGGGGATCGGGATCGAATGGGTCGCTCTAATCGGTCTGGCGATCCTTACGGTATTAATCTGCGCATTCTACTGGGCGGTTGGAATCTACCTGGTCCAACCCATCTTCGGGACTGATCCCATTCTGGGAAGAGTCGATATCCGGATGGTCTCGATCATGCTCGGGACAATGCTTCTGCTGCCGCTGGGTTTCCTGATCCGGTGGAAACACCTGGTCCATGTCGATCCTTACTTAAGCGGAGCCAATGTCAAAGATCCCCATATGTTCATGGGTTCTCTGGGGGAAGAGCGATACTGGTGGTTTAACAATTATTATCTAAAGAAATATTTCAACGAGAAGAAGATTACGATTGCAACTAATCTGTTGGCGATTATTTTACTAATTATTATGTTTTGCTATTGAGAAATTGTGGATGGAGGGATGAACTTCCAATATCCAACGGCCAATAACCAATGTCCAAATGCTATCTGCCAACGCGAAAGGCAACTTGAAAATTGGCAGTTGGAAGTTGGTTATTGGAAGTTAAAATAAGAATGAACATAGCCTTTATAATTGGATATATAGTCCTCTCCCCCTTAATCGGCGGCCTGATCTCCGGGCTGGACCGGATCGTGACGGCCCGGATGCAGGGGCGGGTTGGTCCGCCGATACTCCAGCCGTTCTACGATGTCTTCAAGCTCTTCGAGAAACAGAACCTGACCGTCAACCGGTTTCACGGCTACTACCTGATCTGCTTCCTGGTATTCATTCTTCTAAGCGGCACGATGTTCTTTGCTGGAAGCGATCTCCTCCTGATCATCTTCGCCTTCACCGTAGCGGATATCCTCCTGGTCCTGGCCGGATACTCAACCAACTCACCCTACAGCTCGATTGGGGCGGAACGGGAACTCCTCCAGATGCTCTCCGCCGAACCGATGCTGCTCCTGACCGGGGTCGGCTTCTATATGGTCACCGGGTCCTTTCACGTCTCAGAGATCTGCCGAACGGCAATCGCCGGGAAACCACTGATTCTATATCTCCCGGGGGTATTTATCGCTTTAACCTTCGTCCTGACGATCAAGTTCCGCAAATCCCCCTTCGATCTCTCCACATCCCATCACGCCCACCAGGAACTCATCAAGGGGATCACCACCGAGTTCGCCGGGCCATCCCTGGCTATCATCGAGATCGCCCACTGGTACGAGACTATCCTGCTTTTAGGATTAATCTATCTCTTCTTCGCCTTTGAGCCGCTGCTCGGAATCGCGATCACACTTCTGATTTATTTCATCGAGATCTTAATCGACAACGTCAACGCCCGGATTAAATGGGAATTGATGCTCAAAGCGTCCTGGTTGGTAACTATAATCCTTGGAGTGGGGAATCTGATAGTGCTATATCTCTTATTTCATTAAACTCGAAAAGATGTGAACCACGAAGTACACGAAGAAGTTATAAAAACAGATTAATAAGAGCTCTTCCTCTTTATGAATTTACTTCGTGTCCTTCGTGCACTTCGTGGTAAAAATAATATTATAAAGCAAACTACCCATAAGGAAGATACATGGCGTTTATAAAACGATCCCCCTGGATCATTCATTATGACGGATCGAGCTGTAACGGCTGCGATATCGAGGTGCTGGCCTGCCTGACTCCAATGTACGATATCGAGCGGTTCGGGGCCGTCAACATGGGGAACCCCAAGCACTCCGATATCTTCCTGATCACCGGCTCGGTCAACACCCAAAACCGGGAGGTGATCCGGATTATCTATGAGCAGATGGGCGACCCCAAGGTGGTGGTGGCACTCGGCGCCTGCGGCGGGAGCGGCGGGATATTCCGGGAATGTTACAATACCCTGGGAGGCGTCGAGACGGTGATCCCGGTCGACCTCTTCATCCCCGGCTGCCCGCCCCGCCCGGAAGCGATTATTGACGGGGTAGTTGCTGCAGTGGCGTTGCTCGAAAAAAAGAAGAACCAGGGCGTAACAACACATGTTGAAGGAAGCGGGGATGAGGAGCGGGTGCTGCCGATGGTACCAGATCTGAACAAGGAAGAGCAAGGATGAGCAAGAAACAGCAGGGAAGAGCAGGGAAAGCCGGACGGTTTCCCTGTGATCCTTGCTATTCCCTACTATTCCCTGCTGTTCCCTGAGAAAAATGTTATGTTCGAGAAACAGGAAATTATAACGATTAATAAGGAATCCCTCCTGGAGAAAGTCCTGAAGATGCGGGATAACGGTTACCGCCTGGTCCAGATCGGCTGCACGCCGCTGGAAGGGTTCCAACTGGACTACAGCTTCGACCGGGAAGGCACATTTGTCGATCTCCGGTTTACCATCCCCCGGGAAAACCTGGAACTCCCCAGCATCACCGGAATCTATCTCTGCGCCTTCACCTATGAGAACGAACTCCATGATCTCTTCGGGATTGATGTAACCGGAATCGCCGTCGATTACGGCGGTAATTTTTACCGGATTAAAGCGAAACCACCTCAGACACCTCCGATTATTGAAAACGATGAGCAATCATCAAACACTTGAGGGCTCTGTTAATAATCCACCACCGACCTTGTGTCGGTGGAGTTGTGATTGAATACTAAACACATACCCACAAATCATCTCCCTCCCTCCTTCCTCCCGCGCCTACGGCGCGGGAGGAAGGAGGGAGGGAGTGAAGCAACAGATTAGTTACCAGTCATATCTCCACCGACACAAGGTCGGTGGTGGATAAAAAATCAGCAAAGCGAGACAGCTACTATTATGGGAACTCGGACTATAATCCCTTTCGGCCCCCAGCATCCGGTACTTCCGGAACCGATCCATCTTGACCTGGTTCTGGAAGACGAAAAGGTGGTTGAGGCTATCCCCTCGATCGGCTTTATCCACCGGGGGCTGGAATTCCTCTGCCAGAAAAAATCCTTTCAAGAGATGGTTTACGTGGCCGAGCGGATCTGCGGGATCTGCAGCTTCATGCACGGGATGGGCTACTGCCGGGGAATTGAGAAGATCATGGAGATCGAGGTCCCGGACCGGGGCTCATACCTCCGGGTCTTCTGGAGCGAACTCTCCCGGATTCACAGCCACCTCCTCTGGCTGGGACTGGCGGCCGACTCCTTCGGTTACGAAGCCCTCTTCAATCACTGCTGGCGGATACGGGAGAATATCCTGGATATCTTCGAGGAGACAACCGGCGGCCGGATTATCTTCGGGGTCTGCCGGGTGGGCGGTGTCCGCCGGGATGTGGAGAATAACCGGCTGCGTGCGATCGAAAAGAAACTCTCCGCGATTGAGAAAGACTACCGGTCGATGGCGACAATCTTCATCAAGGATTATACCACCCGGACCCGTCTGGCCGGAGTGGGAATACTATCTCAAGAGGACGCCTATCTGCTGGGAGCGGTCGGACCGACCGGACGAGGGAGCGGACTACCCCAGGACATGAGAACCCTGGGGTATGAGGTATATCACGAACTTGACTTTGAACCGATCATCGAGACGGATGGTGACAGTTACGGACGCTGCCTGGTCCGGATCCGTGAAGTCCACCAGTCATTCGACCTGATCCGGCAGGCTATCGCGAAGATCCCCGGTGGTGAGATCGGGGTTAAAGTTAAGGGTTTCCCGGAAGGCGAGTACTTCTCCAGGGTGGAGCAGCCGCGGGGCGAGGTAGTTTATTATATCCGGGGAAACGGCACCAAATTTCTGGACCGTTTTCGGATCCGGACACCGACCTTCGCCAATATTCCCCCCCTGGTCAAGATGCTGGAGAACTGCGAACTGGCCGATGTCCCGGTTATCGTCCTCTCGATCGATCCCTGTATCAGCTGCATGGAACGGTAATTTTAATGGTTTATTTTGATGCAATACAACTTCAATAATTATACATGCTCTGGTTAAACTGCAGCTGATAAATTCCAAACCCGCTTGACAATATTTAATCCCATATTTATGCGGGCAATGGTCTTCCGGCCCTTGACCAAGCTCTGGGCGGTGAGGGATGAGATCAGGGTTTACTAAGGGACGAATGGGGATATTCCGGTGACCCGATAAGGCAATTCAATTAGGTTAGAAAAGGGGACAGCCGAGCCATTAAGCTAAGTCGAAACTAATCATTGCTGAGATCCAACAAATCGCCCCACCCGGTTCTTTGCTCCATGTTTTTCTTGACCTGATCGGGGATGAAATTCTTTCCCTGGCTTAACTGCCACCCGCCGCCGAGAGCTTTATAGAGGGAGACCAGGTTGATGACAATTTCCCCCTGGGTCTGCGCGTACTGATCCTGCAGCCGGCTGAGGGAACTGAGAGCGTCCAGGACCGGTTGGTAACTTATAGTTCCTTCTTGATACTGGAGCAGAGATATTTCGGATGAGCGTTTCGCGGCCTGAACGCTCTCTTTGAGGCAGTTGGATTCGATCCTAGTGCGTTTGAAGCCGGTTAGGGAGTCTTCAACTTCACGGGCGGCGTTCAGTACTACGTTATTATAGTGAGTCAGATATTGCTCAAAGATGGCGTCCTGAACCCGGATCCGGTTATCCAGCCGCCCGTAGTTCAAGAATTTCCAGCGGACCGCCGGGCCAACAGTAAATCCCAGGTTCTCGTCGTCGAAGAGGTCGCCCAGCTCGGAGTCATTAGCATTGGTAGCGTCCCACCCGATATTCCCGGAGATGATAAAGCTGGGATAGAGCTCAGACCGGGCGATTCCTATCCGGGAGCATTGAGCCGAAGCCTGGAACTCGGCCTGCCGGATATCGGGTCTCCGGCGCAATAAGTCGGCGGGAATCCCCACGGCCGCCGAGGCCGGCGCCGCTGGTATGGGGCCGGAGTCCGTTAGATAGTCTTCCAGATCTTCCGGAGGGATTCCCAGTAGAATGCTCAAAGAATTCTCCGCTTTGCGCAGGGAGACCTGGAGTCGGGGAATAAGGGCCCGGGTTGTCCAGAGAATTGTCTTGGCCTGCTGCACATCCAGCTCAGTCACAACGCCGCCTTCATAGCGGGTAATTGTCAGATCAACCCCCTTTTTCTGAATATTGACATTCTCTTCGGCGAGCAGGATACGCTCTTCCAAAGTGCGAATCCGGACATATTTCCGGGCCACTTCAGCAGTAAGAGTTACCAGGATATCGTCGTAATTGGCGATATCGGCATAGAGCTTGTCATTCGCGGACTGGATGCCCCGGCGAAATTTACCCCAGAAATCCACCTCCCAGGAAGCATCAAAGCCGACTGACAAATCACTGAAATACCTGCTCTCCCAGGGTAGAGGATGGCTCAGCTTCTGGTAACCATAACCGGCATTTAATTCCTGCACTTGAGGATAGAGGTCCCCTTCCGCGACGCCAAGTTGGGCCCGGGCCTGCAGGACCCGGAGGCCGGCAATCCGTAAGGATAGATTCTGGCCATAAGCGGTGTTGATAAGCTTATCGAGGATCGGGTCATTAAAGACTTTCCACCATTCGTTGTATTCAGCGGCTTCAGACCGGATAGATTCTTCATCGGTCTCTTCCCAGTGTTCCGCGACCGGTGCCGCAGGAGGGTGGAAATCCGGTCCGACCATGGAACATCCGGCGGAAAATACAATAATCATGGCCAGAAGGATATGTAATGATGAAACTTTTTTCCCGTTCATTATTGTTTTCCCCGGTATAAAGAAAGTAAGTGCTATTAAGACATATAGACTCTGAACAAAATCCATACAACTTATGTAATTATCAAAATTCCGAAACAGCTTATAGGTGAAGCTTATTTCTTCGATTTATCGCCCCCGGTCTTGGGAGAGTAAGGCTCCGGCTTGACAGGCATCCCCGGGCGGGCCTTCTGAGTTCCTTCAACAATAACTTTCTCCCCCTTCTTCAGGCCCTTTTTGATAACCCATTGATTTTTATAAGAAGATCCGATCTCCACAACCCGGTTTTCAACTTTATTATCCTGGGTGACGACATAAACATGGCAGCCCTGTTCATCTTCTATCAGCGCCGGTTGGGGGATCAATAATGTGCCGGACTGGACTCCCATATTTATCCGGATCGGGGCATACTGCCCGGGGATGAGATTGAAGTTGCCGCCGTGCCCGGATTCGGGGTTGGAGAAGATAGCTCGTACCATCATGGAGTCGGTGGCCGGATCAATTTGAAAACTGGTATAGTCCAGCTTTCCCTTATGCTCATATTCGCTGCCATCGGGAAGGATAAGCACCGCGCTCATCTTATCCATCGTGACCATCCCTTCCTGGTGTCCTTTCATCTGCATGGTAAATATCTGAGCCCGTGGTATGAAGAAGACTACGTGAATTGGGTCGGTCTGGATCAGCGTAGTCAGGATATCCTGATATTTTGTTACCAGCTGACCGGCTTTGAAACGGCTTGTCTGGATCCGGCCGCTGAAAGGAGCGTTAATTCGGGTGAAGCTCAGATCCAATTCCGCGTTTTCAATATTGGCTTTATCACCGGCTATGGTGGCGGTAATTTCTTTTAACTTCGCGATAGACGCGTCCTTTTTCTCTTTCGACGCGCCTCCCTTGGCCGCCAATTGAGTATATCGCTCAGCCTCGCTTTTATAGAACTCCAGGAGTGCTTCGTCCCGTTGCAGCATAGCGTTATAGCTGTCCAGTGTCGCCTGAAACGGACGGGGATCTATAAGGTAAAGCTGATCTCCTTTTTTTATAAACTCGCCTTCTTTGAAATAACGCTTATCGATATATCCAGATACCCGCGGAATAATATCCACTGTTTTTACAGCCATGAGGGTTCCGCTGAATTCGCTGGTAATTGGAACTTTTTCCTGGGTTACCTCAGCTACCTGGACACCGGGCGGCGGCGCTTGCGGGGGAGATTTCGATTTGTCATTACATCCCATCAAGAGAAAAAGGGATAAGCACCCGATCAGGAAGATTGATCGTGAGTCTCCGGTTTTATTTTTCTGTTTCGACCGCATATCCGGCCTCCTTTTGGATTAAAGAACTTAGCCCTCACTTCGCTCGGACAACTTATTTAACCGCAGATTAAGCGGATTATGCTGATTAAAAGAAAAAACAATCCGCCAAATCCGCTTAATCCGCGGTTTATTGCAATTCCGAGACAGGGACTTACTTGCCTATTCTGATGAAGATTTGTCTTCTGCCTGCTCTCCGGTCTGCTCTTTCGGTTTTTTCTCCCCCAGCTTTTCGATCATATAATAGAAGATAGGGACGAAGATTATCAATATAGTGGCAATGGTTAGTCCTCCAACAACCGTGGTTCCCAGAGAACGCCGCGCGTTCGCTCCCGCGCCGCTGGCGATAACCAGGGGTATCAGGCCGATAATGAAGGCCAGCGCCGTCATTAGAATCGGCCGGAGCCGAATCCGGGCCGCTGCCATGGCCGCTTCGAGGATAGATGCTCCGCCCTGACGCTGTTCGGCGGCAAATTGCACAATCAGAACACCGTTTTTAGCTGTCAGACCGATCAGCATAACCAGGCCGATCTGGCCGTATACATCCAGGTTCAAGTTTCTAATCAGGAGAAAACCAACCGCTCCCAGCATCCCCAACGGCACCCCCAGTAGAACTATTATCGGCATTGTCCAACTCTCGTACTGGGCGGATAAAACCAGGAAGACAACCACCAGGGAGAGGCCGAAGATAATCGGCGCCACATTGCCGGCCTTGAGCTGCTGGTAGGTAATGTCCGTCCACTCGGTACCAAAACCTTCCGGCAATGTGGTCTCAGCCAGCTCTTCCATGACCGCGATCGCCTGGCCGGAACTGTAGCCGGGCGCGCTGTCTCCCTGAATGTCTATGGAGGTATACAAGTTATAGTGAGAAATGTTATAGGGACCGACTATCGGTTTGATCTGGATGAAGGTGCTGAGATCTATCATCTCCCCATCGGCATTACGGACCTTAAGACGTCCTATATCGAGCTCATCGGCGCGGGCGTCCGCGTCCGCCTGGAGATATACCCGATAGACTTTCCCGTATTTATTGAATTCGTTCACATAGAGAGATCCCAGGTTGATCTGCAGGGTGGCGAAAATATCGGTAAGAGAGACCTTTCGTGTCTTGGCCATAGTACGATCGACATCGAGATAGCGCTGGGGAACATCAGCGGTAAAGGTAGTATATATTCCAGCCAGTTCCGGCCGCTTGTTCGCTTCCTTGATGAAGTTGGTGGCGGCCGCGTTGAGCGCGTCGATCCCCAGATTATTCAGGTCCTGAATTTCAAATGTAAAACCTCCGGTGGTGCCGAGCCCGGGAATCGCGGGAGCATTCGCGACCGAGATCGCGGCCCCGGGAATTGTATTAAGTTTGGACTGCATATTGTCCATGATGGCATGCAGTTGAGTATCATCCGTCTTGCGATCGTCCCAGGGCTCCAGAATAATAAAAGCGAATCCGGAGTACGGCTGCTGAAAGGCCTTGATGACGCTAAAGCCGCTGATCGTTAAGACATCCGCGACCCCCGGGATCTTCTTGGCGATATCGGTAATCTGGCCCAGTACCGTTTTTGTCCGTTCGATGGTCGAAGCCTGGGGTAACTCCACGACAACCGTAAAGTAGCCCTGGTCCTCCTCCGGGACAAACCCGGTCGGCAGCACCGAGAAGAGGTAGACCGTAGCCAGACAGAGCACGATGAAGGCTATTACCACTACGTACCAGAATCGGGCCATCCGCTTAATACTATTGGCGTAACCGTTGGCTAATTTCTCAAACCCGTTATTAAAGGCGCGGAAGAAGAAGTTCTTCTTTTTTTCCTTGGGCAGCTTAAGTAACATCCCGCAGAGTGCGGGACTGAGAGTGAGGGAGTTGATGCCTGAAAGAGCCACCGACATGGCGATGGTCAGAGCGAACTGGTTATATAGCATTCCGGTCATACCTGGTATGAAAGCGACGGGGATAAATACAGCCATGAGGACCAGGGTGCTGGCGATGATCGGTCCTTTTACTTCGGCCAGCGCTTCGCCGGTGATCTCTTTAATATCTCTCCCGGCTCCTTCCTCTTCCAGTTTCCGCATAACATTTTCCACCACCACAATGGCATCATCTACCACCAGCGCCACCGCCAGAACCATCCCCAACATGCTGAGAGTATTGATGGAAAACCCGAACGCCAGCATAAATACGAAAGCACCAATCAGCGAGACCGGGACGGCGACGATAGGGATTAAGGTAGCTCGAGGATTCTGAAGAAAGATAAAGACTACTATTATGACCAGGATGATCGCTTCGATTAGAGTTATCAGGACATCGTGCATGGAGGTCTTGATGAAATCGGTGGTGTCATAATGAACCACCCACTCCATATCTTCCGGGAAATTCTTTGAGAGGCCGTCCATTACATCTACAACCTCTTCTTTGATATCAAGTCCGTTCGCGTTAGCCAACTGGTAGATAATAACGCTGGCGGCCGGCTCACCATTGAGGTTCGTATCCCAGCTATATACCTCGTTCCCCAGTTCCACCCTGGCCACATCCTTTATCCGTACCATCGAGCCGTCCGGGTTGGCCCGGATGATGATGTCTTCAAATTGAGAGACCTGATTGAGACGACCCAGGGTGCTGAGCTGGTACTGGAAGGCCTGCCCCGGGGGTGCCGGCGCCTGGCCGATCTTGCCAGCCGCCACCTGCTGGTTCTGCTCCTTAACGGCAGCTTCTACATCCATAGCCGTAAGCCCCAGGTTGGTCAGCTTATCCGGATCGAGCCAGATGCGCATGGCGTATTTGCTCACGATATTCAATATGGAGGCAACGCCTGAAATTCTAGCCAGGGGGTCGGTAACATGAATATCCGCGTAATTCTGGAGGAAATTTCCGTCGTAGGTACCCTTGGGAGAGATCAGGTTGACCGCCAGGACCATATTGGTGGAATGTTTCTCGATTGTAAGTCCGACCTGATTTACTTCGGGGGGGAGTTCGGATACAGCCTGGTTACTCTTCGTTAAGATCTCCATCTGGCCGGTATCCTGATCATAGCCCACTTCAAAGGTCACTATTATGCAGGAATCGCCGTTATCAGTGCTGGTGGAAGACATGTAGATCATGCCGGCGGTTCCGTTGATCTGTTCCTCCAGAGGAGTGGTAACGGTATCGGTGACCACCTGGGCGCCGGCGCCGAGAAACTGGGTGGTAACTTTGACTTTCGGCGGAACCAGCGGAGGGTACTGGGCGACCGGTAAGACCACGATGCCAATAATCCCGGCCAATATCATGGCCAGGGCAATTGACATCGCGAAGATGGGATGATGGATGAAAAAATTCATAATCTTTACTTCGTAAAAATTATTATAATTAGTTACCGGTCATTAGAAAGACCATCACCTTGGGTTTGACACTAACATTATAAATAATAACGCATCATAACACTTCAGATGAGATGGTCAAGTTTATTCTTGATATATTTATTGATATAGCATCATATCGTATCAATGGATGGGGGAAATCATCATTTGGCGAATTTATCGTCCGGGACCCCGCCCGAGGAAAGTCCCGCTGGTAACCGGGGGAGATCGCCATAGTGCGGACCCATCTGAACAACTATTATGTCCCCCGGATCCAGGACCATCCCAACTGAAGTTTCTCTAACCGATAGCATATTTGTATCGTTTATAATACAATCTAGATAGACCTTGCTCGAAAAGCCTTTTTAACCACGAAGAACACGAAGTTCACGAAGGAATTCGAGAAAACAGGGAAAATTACATAGTTTTCTTTGTTTTTCTTCGTGCCCTTCGTGGTAAATATTTAGTTTTTTGAACACAAAAAGTTGAAAATACCTTTTCGAGTATGGTCTAGATAGATGTATCTTGATAATGAGCCAGGGGAATTATTCTGTATTTGTGATGATTTTAGGCCATATTGGGTTGTTTTATACTCCTGGATAGATCAACTCTGCTATTACCTAAATTGAGCGATTCTATGCGGCGAACTGCACCAATCTTATGGTCTGCAATCGGTTGCAAAAATACTCGCTCGCATTTATTAATGCGTCTGCGTTTTTTGCAACCGATGCAGCCTCATAATCTTAGCACATTTCACAAGTCCGCCATAGCTTTAGCGACGGCTGATCCGCAATAATCGCTCAACTTAGGTATTATACAATCACATTTATAGCTCTATAAGCGTCATGGTCTTGCTAACTATTTTTGTTGATATAATCATAACGCATTGCTACTATGAAAATTGTGATTATTGCGAGTGTGGCCCTGTGTGACGCTTATAACACTGTGGAAATCGGTGTAAGATAGTTAATCTATATCTCATCCATTTAAATAAACCTCAATAATATGGCTAATCTTCCACCATTAGCGATGTTCAAGACCGCTTTCCGCTACCTCTTCGGGAAGACCGCCTGCAAGATGTACCCAAAACTCCCCGCTACTTCTTTCGAAAACACCCGGGGCCATATCAGTTTCGATCCCTCGACCTGTATCCTCTGTACCCTCTGCGCGAAAAACTGTCCTACCGAAGCTCTTACTGTTAATCGGGAAGAACACTACTGGCGGATTAATCGCCTCCGTTGCATCCTCTGCGGAGAGTGCGTACAGAGGTGCCCGAAGAACTCCATCATCATGGAGACAACCTATTCCGCCCCTATGGATCGTCAAGCAGTTGAGACGATTCCAGTAAAACAATAGCTGTATTTCGGTACACTTATCCCGAATCATGGATTTTTCCTTCGTGTTCTTCGTGGTAAACTTAATTTTTGTAAGAATAAACTTTCTTGAAATACTTTTTTGGATAAGGTCTTCCGAAGAGGCTCTAATATGAACGACTACGGATTTCTATCCCTTCTTCCAGCCCTAGTGACGATCGTGATAGCCATCGCTTTCCGCCGGGTAGCCTGGGCGCTATTTTTCGGAGTGGCGGCCGGCGGGCTGGCGGTAGCGCATTTCAGCCCGATCGCCGGAGGCAGAAGCATAGTCCATTTTCTTTATGCTGCTTTTGCCGACAAGGAACGGCTCGAAATCGCTCTCTTCATCCTTCTGGTCGGCGGACTGCTCCGGATAATATCAGTCAGCGGAGCTTATGAGCAGTTCGCCCGCCGGTTGGCCGATTACCTGACTACCCCCAAGAAAACCCGGTTGGCCGCCTGGTTACTCAGTTTCTGCCTCTTCTTCGACGACTACTCCAATGTCCTGATTACCGGAGCATCGATGCGGAGCATATCCGACCGGCATCACGTTTCACGGGCGATGCTGGCTTACCTGATAGATGTGCTGGCAGCCCTCAGCTCGGTGCTGGTGATTTCCACCTGGGTGGCCTTCGAGATCTCCCTGATGGCTGACGCCGCCCGGCCCCTCGGTATCGAGCAGAGCGGGATCTCCCTCTTTCTCGCCTCCTTTCCTTATCATATCTATACCTTCCTAGCGGTCTTTTTGACCTTTTTAGTGGCCTGGAGCGGCCGATGGTTCAGTCATCGACTGGAGATCTCTTCCGGCCGGTCGTTTAAAGAGCCTGAGATCGAAGGAAATGGAGCACGTTCAATACATGTAATAGTGCCGATAGCAACACTGATTCTCTCGGGGGGGATCGGACTATTTCTCTCTGGGTACCTGATCGCGCGGAGATCCGGAGGAGCAATAACCATTACCGGTATTCTGGGGAATGCCCCGGTGATGGAGGTTTTACTCCTGGCTACTTTGCTCGCGATATGTGTGAGCGTGGTTATGCTGAGACGGAGCGATGTTCTTCCCGCCGCGAGCATCCGGAACAATTTTCTCCGGGGAATGGGGACGATGATTTGCGCCGGTATGGTGATTATCCTGGCCAACGGTCTGGCCCGGGTTTCCGAGGAACTGGGAACCGGGACTTTCATCTCGGCCGGGGTAAGCAATATGGTAAGTCCGGCACTGCTCCCGGCATTTATCTATCTGATCGCCATGCTGATCACCATCGCCACCGGCTTCAGTTGGAGTTCAATGGCGATTACAATGCCGATCGCCTATCAGATGGTCTTCGTTCAATCGGGCCCGGCAATGATCCCGATAGTTTCCGGGGCGGTAATCTGCGGGGCGATCACCGGGGCACAGCTTGTCCCTTACTCGGACAAGACCGTGATGACCGCCGCCGCATGCGGAATCTCCCCCCTCCTCCACGTCAAAACCCAGATCCCCCAGGTCGCGGTGGTGGCGATAATTTCGATTGGCGGATATCTCGCGCTGGGATTAGGGTATTCCCTCACCGAGGTCTATGCCGGCGGAATCGGGATCATCCTGGCAGTTCATCTTCTGGCTACAGCTTATTCGAAAATATAATTTATGTTTATTTGCTTTTGTTCAATATTCACCACGAAGAACACGAAGGTTACGAAGAAAAACACTAAAAACAACTAATTTCTATTTCTTGTTTTATAGATCTCTTCGTGACCTTCGTGTACTTCGTGGTAAAAAAACTCCTCAAGTAAGGTCTATTTTTTGGTCAAGCAATAAATCTTGAATAGCTCCTTTCCGTTTTCGTCGGCTTCCCTTTCAACTCCGTGAATATCGCTAGTAAATCCCGGGAAGACAAATTCAAACTCCTGGACCTTCTTCAGGTAATCAATGATCAGCTTCGACTTTTTGTTGAACATTTCTCCCGGCATGATAATTGGAATTCCCGGAGGATAGGGAACCACCATCACCGCCGGTATCCGTCCCATCATATCATCGAGAAAGACACTCTCGACATTTCCCAGCACCAGTTCCTTGTACGCAGCAGCCGGTATCATCACCGGGTCGGGAAGGAATTCGAAGCACTTGAGCATGGTAGAGACTATCTTGTGCTTCTTGATATAGGCATGCATCCGTAAGCAAAGGTCCTGGATGGTCCAGCCTGTATAGGCTTCAGGGTGCTCCCGGACCAGATCGGGAAGAACCTGTTCCAGGGGGACATTATTGTCATAGAGCTTCTTAAAGTTAAACATCTCGGCCATTAAAGTCCCGGTCTTACCTTTGGTTACCCCGATCGAAAAGAGGAGCAGCCAGGAGTAATGTCCAGTCTTTTCCACCACCACACCCTTGGTCATAAGGTAACTGGTGACAATTGAAGCCGGTATGCCCCAGTTATCGAGATTGCCTTCTTTGTCGATTCCGGGTGTGGCGATGGTCACCTTGATGGGATCGAGCATAATGTAATCTCTCTCCATCTCCCCGAAGAGATGCCACTTCTGATTCGGTTTCAGGGTCCAGCAGTCCTGATTATTCATCAGGTAATCTACACTTACCTTCTCGAAAGGAACCACTTTTGTTTTTCCTTTCTCCTTCACCGTCACCTTGTCAGGCTGCCAGGCGGTAAACCACCACTGCTTCTTTTTGTCTTTTTCGCTCTTTTTAATATCCAGCCCGATTTGAACCATCTTCTGCCGGAAGACAATAGGCTCCTCAATGGTGTCGTTCATCAACTGCCGCCCGATATTCCCTTTCATCATTCTGGTCGCCACGTCCAGGGTAGCAATCATACCGTACATCGGGGAAGTGGAACCCTGTATCATGTAAGCCTCGTTGAATAAGGCCGGGTTTATCTTTTCCTCACCTCCATTTTTAACGTGAATCATCGATGCCTGTGACCATGCTGCCAGAAGCTTGTGGGTCGACTGGGTGGCGAAGACAGGCGGATGGTCGGGTTTCTCTCCTTCCGGACTCATCCCGAAATGCTTTTTATAGAGGGGATGAAACTTAGCATACCCGTACCAGGCTTCATCGAAATGAAGGTTATCCACCATCCCGGAAAGCTTTTCTTTTATCCGGACTACGTTGTAGCAGAGCCCGTCATAGGTGGAATTGGTGATCACGGACATCTTGACCTTTTTATTTTTATCTTTGATCAGGGGATGATTTTTTATCTTTCTCCGGATCGTAGCCGGTTCGAACTCTTTAACATGAATCGGGCCGATCGTTCCGTAGGCGTTTCGGCTTGGGATCATGTACATAGGCGTAGCCCCGGTTACGATCATGGCATAATTTAAAGATTTGTGGCAATTCCGGTCCATCAGGGTAATATCATCATCGGTTACCCGGGCATGCCAGATAATCTGGTTGGAAGACGAACTGCCATTGAGGACAAAATAGGTATAATCGGCGCCAAAGACCCGGGCTGCCTCCTTCTCCGCATCTCCTACCACCCCCTCGTGATCCAGGAGAGATCCCAATTCGGGGACGGAGACGGAGAGATCCGCCCGAAAGACATTCTCTCCGAAAAACTTATGACATGCTATCCCGGCGGGTGTCTTGAGGAAAGCGACTCCTCCCATGTGACCCGGCGTATGCCACGCGAATTTATACTCCTCAGCGTACTTGACCAGCTCCTTAAAAAAGAGCGGCGGGATGGAATCTATGTATTTCTGGAGTTCCGTCTCGATCCGGCCCGCGATAAAATCGACGGTATCTTCCAGTATCCAGATATATCCGTCTATTACCTCCAAAGCTTCCAGCGGAATCCTCTTCTTAAATTGCTTCCCGGACATAATCATAATGGGAATCTGAGAATTTCGGTTCCGGATAATCCGAATCAGTTCCAGCGGGGTCGGCCGAGCGGCGGTGTCCAGACCCAAACTCCAGTCCACCACCACGCAGGCGATATCGGCGTGAGTCTTGATAATATCCAGCGCGTCCTCGCAGGTCACCGAGTTATAGACGGTACAGCCGAGCCGTTTTTCCAGCCGGTTCACTATGGCTTCCAGTTCCCATCCTTCGGTAGTCTTTGCCCCGACCGAATTATTAACCAACAGGATCGGCCAATCCTTGCGCTCCAGCATTTTCATTATTTTCTCTCCTTTCCACGTAAACGCGGCAATTTATAAATTTCCTGATCTTTCTATATGAATAAATGACCTGGTTCTCTTCCGTATTGGGTGGGTAGATATTTCTTGATATTGTAATTATTGTAGGTAAAAACACTATAAATCCCAGACACCAAGCACCAACTAACAAATAAATATATTTCTCCTTCGTGTTCGTGGTTAATAATAGATTTCAATCCCCACCCAAAAGGAACAAGAGCCACATTATTTTTTATCTGATTGAACGGTTTCTGACGCGGGGGAAGCGGTGGCTGGCGGAGTTTCCGATTCAAACCACCGGGAATGATCGATCCAGGAAGCGTCATGATGTCGAAATCGGCCGATATGATTCTTGACGAAACCACCGGACGCGGGTGCCTTTTCTTCTGATCGTCCGCAACCGGCTATACATATAATTACCGGTATCAAGAATAGATATAGATTTTTCATATTAAAGTATTTTTTTGATAGCTGAGTCGGTTTCAATATTAACGTCATCGAAAATAACTCCGGCCTTTTCAAAACTATCCCGATTTATGAATAAATCGGGATAACTCCTTAATCTTCTATTTTTGCCTTTGCCCGCCATGATTTTTTCCGGAACTGATAAATGATCAATGGCGGGCAAGCCAGAACAATGACTCCGGAACCTAGGAAGACTTCGTAAAAGAAAATACTCCCCGATTTGAGCTGGGGCGGAGGAACAAATCCCATCACAATCCCAAACCCGGAAGCCAAAACCCCGATACCGGCCACTATCCACATGCCAAAGTTTCCCCCCGGCACCCGATAACCACGGGGGGTATCAGGTGCTTTATAGCGAAGAACAATAGCGGATAAAAATAAAAGAACATACATGATTAGATAGATCTGGGCGGTAAGAACAGTAAGAATCCAGTAAGAACTGCTGACCGAAGGCATAAAGAGAAAGACCAGCGAAAAAATCGTGAGCACTACCGCCTGGATGATGAGCACGGTAACCGGCATCCCCTGTTTATTGACTTTCTGAAATACCGGGGGCAGGTCGCCGTGCTCGGCGGTGGAAAATAGTCCTTTGGTCGGACCAACAATCCAGGTGCTCACCATCGCGAATCCGCCGGCGGCGATTAAAAGCGCCAGGATCGGTGTCAGCCAGTCCAGATGATAAACATGGAAAAAATATTCGAAGGCCTCCATCACTCCAGCCACCAGACTGATCTTTTCCTGTGGAACCACAATCGCCACGGAAAGAGACCCGGCGGCGGTTATAGCCAAGATAATTATGGTGGAGAGAAAGATGGCGCGGGGAAAATTCCGGTCAGGATTCTTAACCGAGTTCCTGTGGACCGCCGACATTTCGATCCCGGTAAAAGCCAGGAGAATCCCGGTCAAGAGCACCAATTGACTTAGATCTCCCAGGTTCGGAATTAATGTCCGGGCGCTCAAGGTAATCTCTGATGACCGGCCCGTGGCCAGCCAGAATATACCCAGGAAGATTATCAGCGCCCCGGGGACAATAGTCCCCGCGATAGCACCGACATTACTGATCAATCCGGAGAGTTTCATCCCGCGAAGGTTGAGAATAGTCGCCCCCCAAAAAACAATAATAATGATAAAAAGGGTATAAAATTTATTTTCCGCCAGGGCAGGATTGATAATGTAAGCCAGTGTCGCGGCTGAGAAAGATAGGATCGTCGGGAACCATACGACATTTTCCACCCACTGAAGCCAGATTGCCAGGAAGCCCCACCTCTCACCGAGAGCAATGCGAACCCAGATATAAACTCCTCCCGGCCCCTTGGGCGGCCAACCGGCCGCAAGTTCAGCCGAAACCAGTCCGCCCGGTATGAAGAAGGTCGCCGCAACCACTATCAGGTAAAATATCAGGGTCCAGCCGTATTCGGCCATCATGGGAAAATTTTTAAGACTGGCAATGGCGCAGACATTGATCATCGCCAGGGTAAAAACTCCTAGTACCTTCCGATTGGCCATTTTTTCTCCTATAACTTAGCTTCGAAACTTTTCTGCCACAAAAACACTAAGACACCAATAAAAGAATTAAAGGTCCAATAACTACATCTCTTCATATTCTCAAATTTTTCTTAGTGTCTTAGTGCCTTTGTGGCAGATTTACTGCCTTGATATTTACACAAAATTAAGCGGGGCGTTTTTTGCCGACGTAGAAGATATACACGCCTAACATGGCAATCATGGCAGCGGCCAGGAAGTAACGCTGCGCGCCGCCCAGAGCGGTGAAGCAGAAACCGCAGGCCACCAGCGACGCGATCATGGGAAGAAGAGCGCGGCGGTCTTTAAATCCATGGATACTGAGCAGATTAAGGGCGGAATAGAAATAGGCCGGCAACGTCAGCAGCACCGCGATATCCGCGATATCCCCGAAAAGATCCTGGGTATCTCCCCCTTTGGAGATCAACATCAGAACAACCATCAGGCCGGTCATAAAAAGAGAGGTCGAGATCAATCCAAAAGCGGGGATGCCCTTCTTGTTGAGGCGACCAAAGATATTCGGGAAGGTGCCGTCTTTCGCGGCCCGGACACCAGCCTGGGAGACCAGCATCATCCATGAACCGAGCGAAGCCAGGCAGGCAAACGCGACAATCGCCGATACCACCTGGGGAGCCCAGGTAGAGCTGGTCATATGCCCAGCCGCCAGGGAAAAGGGGGCGCCGGAAGCGGCCATATCGGATGCCGGAAACATCCCGGATATCGCCGTGCAGGAGAGGATATAGACTATCCCCGCCACACAGGTTCCGATCATGGTGGATAGAGGAACGGTCCGCTTGGGATTCTTGACCAAGCCGGAACTAACCGAGGCGCTCTCCACCCCGATAAAACTCCAGATACAGAGCAGTACACCCGCCATCACCGCTGTTCCTCCCGACTGAGAACCGACAATCCAGTTGGCGGAAAACTGGGAAGGACTGAAAAAGAACCATCCCACGGTTCCGGTGAGAATTACCGGTATCAGCAGAAGTGCAACGCCTATCGTCACCAACCGCCCGATCCATTGCGCCCCCATCAGGTTGATCCCGGTAAATATCCATACAAAAACAATCGAGGTTATTCCAGCGGGAATCGGCTGCTTCAAGACCGGAAAGAATACCGATAGATAGGCGACACCAGTGATAGCGATCGCCAGGTTGCCTATCCAGTTGGCATGAAAATAAAGAACCCCGGTCTGGAAACCGAAAACAGGAGAGATCTCGCCCGCATAACCGATCGGCCCTCCTTCTTGAGGATTATCCGTCCCCAACTTGGCGAATACATAGGCCAAAGCTAATGCCCCCGCGCCGGCAATTACCCAGGCGAATATGGTAATTGAACCGATCCTGGCCAGGTTGGAGGGCAAAAGCGCGATCCCCGATCCCATCATGTTCCCGGCAACTATAGCCGATGCACCGAGCAGACCAATCTGTTTAGCCTGGCTTTTATTCATCCAAACCTCCTTTTCCCATCTTCGATTATGCCGGCAAACCGGCCTTAAATCTGGACAACTCTAAATTCACTTATCTATAAAATTATAATCCAAAAATCATCTCCACAATACTGGTATTATTTATATACACCTATACTATCCATTGTTTTTACATATATTCAAATATTATAGGATTCATCTCATCTTTCATCATTACATATTATCATCCTTCTTAATATCTTTTACAAGTATATTTTTGTTGATAAATACCTTGCTTTATTTAATCAAGTTTAAAATGCTTCACATTTTCAGATAACCATTGATCGGCGCCCGGGTGTTACGTGTGTCCCCGCATTAAGGTAGGAGGAAGGGGAAGTTGAACATCCAATGACCAAATTCGCGTAGATTCGCGCGATTAGCGGTTTTGAAAAAGGGGCTGAGGCGGGGGGAAAAGATGAACATCGAGCGTCAAACGTCCAACTCCCAACGTCGAGGTCCCGTCCTGATATAGATTGTCACATAGGAGCAGGAGAAATAGCTATGTGACTGACAGTGCTACAGTGAGCACTTCAAATCCGGACTTGACCCGGACCCGCATTAAGACAGGACCATTACAGGACCCGAATTAGATTCGGGGCCTGTAATGGTCCTGCCATAAAGAGGGGGAGAGGGAGAGGGAGAGGGAGAGGGGAATAAACTTGTCATTAAATTGTCTTGCCAAAAAGGAGCCGAGGGAAAGGGAAAAGGTATTGTTTTTACACCAAAAATAACAACCATACAACTTTCAACGCCCAACTTCCAACATCCGTGAGATTAAGCTTTTGCCCGGGAACTAACCCGCGGCAGGCCGTGGACTTTGCGGTGATGATGGTGATCCAGGTACTTATCTTCATGCTCGACGATATCGTAGGCGAAGATCTTCATCCGGTCGGTTACCAGCATCTGGAGCGCGGCGTAAACCCAGATCGCCACCACCCACCATCCGCTGGAAGATCATCCGGAGCTTCTTGATGGCGTCAATGATCACCGAAAGTCCGGGGAGGGTGAGGACGATATCGGCAGCCGATTTGGCGGCGTCGGTTGCCCCGTCCACCGCCACCCCGCAGTCGGCCTTCTTTAAGGCCGGAGCATCGTTCACCCCGTCTCCGGTCATCCCGGTGATATGGCCCAACTCCTGGAGGAGTTCCACTATCTCGAATTTATCCTCGTGTTCTTTGTGATCTTCGTAGTGATTCAATCCTTGAAGAATAATAAAGATGCCCGCTACTGTTTTCAGTCATCACTGTCTTCAAAAGTGGCGTTACCCTCATCATCGATCTTCAGATAACCGTCGATTGTCACCCGGGAGTCCCTGGTCTTCCTTTCGACCAGGCTATTATCAATATATAGTTTTATTGTCACCTCACCGCACTCCACCCTGGCATAAAGATAAAGATGGGCTCCATCCGCGGCGCAAAATGTTTCCCGCCAGGGGTTCTGACTAATACTACCTCGACTGCGCGTCACTCCATCTTCATCTATCCACTCCAGACGGGTGAGACATTCAATCTGCCAGTCCCCCATATCCACCTCGTATTTAATACTGGCTTCATCCGAATCACCGCAGGAGTCACTCCCATTGCAGGAGATGAAGACCAGCGGGATAAGAGCGAGGATAACCGTTAAAACTATGGAACAACTTATTTTTTTCATGACTGTTTCTCCTATGATTTAGCGCCTTCGGCGCTAACGTTGAAAAATAAAGACGTTGAAGATAAAAAACGTTAAAGATCGTTGAAATATCAAGGACGTCCAATCTAAGTGCACCGTCACATAAATACATCCGCGAAGTTAACTGATTTATTTTACTACAAATTCCTCCGAAGACAGAAGTAATCCGTTCAGATAGACTCTTATCTTCCAACCACCGAGGAATTTTCCCGAGCCAAAGGGGCCGATCGAGAATGAAAATAGCTCATCTCCGGTTAGTTCAAGCCAGGACCAGCACCGGTAATTACCGCCCGGAGAATGAAATTTCTTCCGGTATGTCTCTTGAACCCCGCCGCCCGGTCTTATCCAGCGAAATGTAAGAGTATAATCTCCTTCCTCCAGATCTTTCAGAGATACCGTGGCGTATATCTTCTCTCTCAGTCCAAACTCTCGCCGGGGATCACCTTCCCGGGTGGAACCAAGATGAAGTAATGACTCAACCGAAGACAGGTGTTCTTCTACGACTATCCCGGATTGATTTGGGTTATCTGACTTATGACTGTCTGGATTAAGAACAACTATAACTACGCCAACAACAATCAATCCACCCAGAGCAATAAAGAGAAAATTAAATATTTTCTTCATCATAATTTGGCACCTGTGGCACCAAATTAGTTTTGAACCAAGACTATCGTTATTTCGGTTTTAGCAATACCGGTAAAAGGGCTGATAGTTCCATTTGAATCTAAAGAAATTGCCCCAATCGTTCGCCTAAACTGCCCCAAGCAACCAAAGCGGGATAAGCGACAACTTCCAACTTTTTTATCCGCCATAGCTTTAGCGAAGGAGGAAGGCACTTAAGCGCACTTTCAACTTTCACAAAGGTAACTCCCGATCACGGAGGCGGCTGTCATCTATCTTCAGGCGAAGATAATCAAGAGTCTGGTCCATCCGCTGATTCAGATTCCCGCTGATCTCCAACTTCTCTCCCAAGTAATTATCCAGGGACTTAATGATGAGATCTTCTATCGCGAGCTGAAAATCTTCGTTGGTAGAGCGCACTCCATCATCCATACCCCGGTTGTGGCTGAGCCGGAGGTGATCCTCCAACTTGATATAGATCAGGAGGAAGTAGGTCCGCTGCCAGTGCTCAACCACATCCTTGATAATTGAGAAGATTGCCGGATCGACGTATCCTTCCTCGGCACCCCGGAGAGCAAAGAGAGTGTTATCGAAGACGCAGCGGTCACAGAGCAGAAAATCCGGCATCAGTTCAGCCCCCTCCAGCTCCAGCCGGATCTGTTCCTTGCAGATCCAGTATTGCCCACGGCTGACCTGGCCGCTCTCGTTGATATCATAGGGACAGAGACGGGATAACTCCGGGACCATCTCCACCTGAAAGGCACGGTATTTCAGTTCACTGAAAAGGCGGTGAAGAAACGTGGTCTTCCCCACCCCAAAGGTTCCGATTACTCCTATCTTATACATTAAAATTTTCCTCCGGAAAATTTTAGTTTTGAACAATGCCAGAGATTTTATCTATTAGCAGTGCAATAACATATTGCTCACGTTAAAATTTTGATAGTAATGTATACCAAACACGCATCTCATATCTTGCATTCTATCTCCTGTATCCTGAATCCTGTATCCCGCATCCTGTATCCCGCATCTCTCACTCCTTCGTCTCCCTTGTCACTGTCGGCGGCGGAGAGGATATCAAACTATTTTTATGTGTCCTGGCGAAATACGGACTCAGAGTGGTGTTGGGAAGGACCCGGGTGCCATCTCCGATCCGGATCGCGCCCATAGAGACACCTGAGGCCAGAATGCAGTTATCTCCGATTCTGACCAGACCGACCCGGAACTTACCGGCGCCTTCATAGGCATGGCTGGAAATCTTACAAAAAGCACCTACCAGAGAATTGTCGCCGATCTCGATCAACTCCGGACAGAATTGATCTATCCAGCAGGCCTGCATAATCTCCGTGTCTTTGCCCAGTTTCACTCCCGCCAGGCGATAGAGGCTGTTCTTGAATTTTCCCGCCCGGAGGATCATCGCGAAGAATACCAGCCAACTCAAGAGAAACCGCTTATAGAGGGGACGGTTCATGGCTGTCCAATGAATCCGGTTCGACTCGGAAAGCTTCCCCAGACCATCGAAGGTATAGGAGTTCGTCCTCCCCTTCAGAAAGGCACCAAGGCGGGCGGCACCGTCTGGGATATCAGGATTCAACTCCCGGATATCAATCGGATCCGCCGAAGCCGAACGAGCAATAGTGATAACCCTACCCTTCTTCTCCCCCAGCCGGATCCCCCGCCGTATAATCCGGGTCACCGCCTGTCGTAAAGCATCATCTATGTTATTTGTATCCAATATTCAATCCCCGTCTTTAAGTCAGTTTAAACCACGAAGTACACGAAGAACAGAAACAACATTTCGTCATTAATAATATTGCTATTATTACCAACACCTACCCAAACAAAATAACTGCGAACCCACTTTCTTAATCCCCTTCGTGATCTTCGTGTCCTTCGTGGTAATAATCAGTTTTTGACAACATTAAGTACTCTTTCAATGACGGAAGTGTCTGATTCCGGTGAAGACCATCGTAATCCCGTGCTCTTCCGCGGCGGCAATCGACTCCTTATCCCGGATCGATCCGCCGGGCTGGACGATGGCCCGGACCCCATTCTCAGCCGCCAGGTCCACCACATCCCGGAAGGGGAAGAAGGCATCAGAGGCCAGGACCGATCCTTCGATAGTAAGATCCGACTGCCGGGCCTTGGTTATCGCTAACCGGGCCGCGTCGATACGGCTCATCTGACCGGCGCCGATCCCAATAGTCGCGTGCCCCTCTCCCAGGATAATCGCGTTTGATCGGGTATGTTTGCAGACTATCCAGGCGAAAGAGAGCGCCTCCCATTCGACTGCGGTCGGTTCACTCCCGGTTACCACTTTGATCGTATCCCGATCCCAGCGGATGGAGTCGGCATCCTGGATCAACAGTCCGCCATAGATTGACCGGAGTGAATGATACGGAGAACGAGTTCGGAGATCTCCTAATTCCAGTATTCTCAGATTCTTCTTCCGGGAGAACCGCTGGAGTGCCTCCGGCGTATAAGACGGCGCGATTACCGCTTCCACAAATGTGCTGGTTATCTCCCCGGCCAGATCCTCATCCACCTCCCTGTTAAACGCGATAATACTCCCGAAAGCGGAGAGAGGATCAGTAGTTCGGGCCCGGATGTAACTCTCCAGCAGAGTGTCCGATGTCGCGACACCGCAGGGATTGGTATGTTTTATGATGACGGATGTCGGGCCATTCAGATCCAGTACCAGGGAGAGAGAGCTCTCCAGATCGAGAATATTGTTGTAGGAGAGTTCTTTCCCCTGAATCTGTCGAGTGGACGGGATTGAACTCCCGACCGGGAGCTTCCCTTCCATGTAAAAAGCAGCCGACTGGTGACTATTCTCCCCGTACCGGAGAGTTTGATTGAGAGAATAGTTTAAGGCAAGTGAATCGGGGTACTCCCCATCCATCTTGCCATCCAGAGAATCCGCGATTGAGTTATCATAACCACAGGTTAAACGAAACGCTTTTGCCGCCAATTTCCTCCGGATATCTTCCGGAAGTTCCCCGCCATTAGACTTCATCTCCCCCGTCACCGTGAGATAGTCAGCTGGATCGGAGAGTACCACCACCCCGGGATGGTTCTTGGCGCCGGCTCGGAGCAATGCAACTCCTCCGATATCGATAAACTCCCGGAGCGATGCTTCATCCAATCCAGCCATACCGCGTTTTTCCCGGAAGGGATAGAGATTAACCGCCAGAAGATCGATCGGTTTAATCCCGGAACGCTCTAACTGAGAAAGATGATCAGGATTGGCGCGGTCGGCCAGCAGGCCAGCATGAATCTTCGGATGAAGCGATTTTACTCTCCCATCCAACATCTCCGGGAAACCGGTGTAGTCGGAGAGATCGGTAACCGGGATCCCCTCCTCTTTCAGCACCCGGGCGGTCCCTCCGGTGGAGATAATCTCAAAACCCATATCGACCAGCGCCGCGCCCAGATCCGGAAGACCGGTCTTATCCGAGACACTGATTAAAGCGATTCTTTTTTTCATCTTTATTAACTTCTTTCTTTACCTTTTTAGCTGCAAAAAAGCGCAAAATTCACAAGAATTCCCCCTACCTCAGCCTCTTTTGCAGTCCACTAATTTACACGAATCTACACTAAATATTCCCACCTGCCTCGGCCTGGCTTTTTTACTTCGACATTCGGAGTTCGATATTCTGATGTTCGATATTCGCTTTTGTTTTCCTTTGGCCCCATTTAAACTTCCAATAACCAACTTTCAACTGTCAATTTTCAAGTTGCCTTCCGCGTTGGCAGATAGCATTTGGTCATTGGGTATTCCTTGTTGGATATTGGATATTCGCCATATCCTTCATTCCCCAATCCCCAGATACTGCTCAAACGCCTTAATCCTCTCCGATGTTCCGATATCATAATAGCGCTCTTCAACCGGCCAGGCTTTTAGCTTCCCCGCTTTTATCAACTGCGGATAGAGATCGTCTTCCAGAGAGAATACTTCACCCGTGGGAAAGTAACTCGCAATCTCTTTCTTCACCAGTCTAACCCCGGCATCAATATGGGATAGTTGTTCTCCCTTTAATGCGGGCGCCATTCCGGTAATCTCCCACCCCTGCTCTATTCGCAGATTCACCCTTGAATCCCCTCTTTCGGCCCGGAATACGGCAACCATCATCAAAGAGGAATAATTTCTGAACCTACCAAGCATTTTAGTATAATCAATCGGGAGAAAAGTGTCACCATTAATAAGAAAAAATACGTCCTGTGTTTTCGGAAGAGCAGGCCTTAACGCGCCACCGGTTCCCAGGGGATATTCCTCCTGAGAATAATCAATTCTGATTCCCAGACTACTGCCATCTCCAAAATATTCCTCGATCATCTCCCCCAAGTAGCCGGTACAGAGAAGGATATCATTAATTTTGAACTTTTTTAAATAGAGAATCAGATATTCCAGAAAAGGGCGCCCATTAATCTTAACTAATCCCTTGGGTATATTCCTGGTAAGCGGCCAGAGCCTGGTCCCCCTGCCTCCTGTCATTATCACTGCCTGCAATTAATTTTTCCTCCAGAAAATTACTGGTAATTTCAACATTTAAACTTAACGCCAAATAGATTAAAAGTCAAAAGTATATTGAATACATCCCGAGATTCTCCCTATTCGCTCCAACGTTATGGATATTCTTCCGGTTTTTCTTGAATAGCCTGAATAACCGACTACAATAATTATGAGATGAACAAAAAACCGCTTATCCTATTAAGTTCTCTTCTGCTCGCAACTCTCATCCTCTCCATCCCGTTGCTTATAAACCCGGCGTTAAAGACCCGTTCGGACGCCATTATCCATATCGGAATAACCCGGGCCATTCTGCGAGATGGGATACCGCCTTCCAATCCATTTCTTGCCGGGGAGCAACTGCCTTACTACTGGTTCTACAATGCCCTGGGAGCCCTAATCTGTCTCCCCACCGGATTCAACCCCGGGACGGTGATGGTTGTCCTTAACATCCTGGGCCTGTTATTACTGCTGCTTGCGGTATTCAAAATAACCGATTTCTTGACCGGACGGCAAAGTAACGGATTTCTGGCGACCGGACTCGTCATATTCGGATTAAACGGCTGGGGCTGGCTTCTCATGATTCCAGGGATCTTCAATAATGGCCTTATCAATCGCCCCGCGGGCGGCATCTGGAGATTCCTGGACCGGATCGTCCTGACCCGATGGGAAGGCACAATGGGATTCATGCTGACCAAGTTCTGGGTCGCCAACTCATTCTCCCTCGGTCTCACCATCGCCGCGGCCGCCCTTTACTGCTTCTTCCGATATGATCTTCGGCGAAGCTACGCCGCGACGGCTGCCGTCTTTCTCCTCACTCTTCTCTCCGCCCATCTTAATATCATAACCGGCGGCTCGTTAATGATCGTCTTTTTCTTCTTCTTCCTTCTCCAGATTATCCTTCCCTCCGGAGAGATAGCCTCGAGTAAAAAGCCCGCTCTCATCGGAATCATATTACTCGGCCTGCTGGTACTTTTCCTGATTCCTTATTTAAATTCGATTACGGTGGGAACTCATACGAATACCATCATAAGATTTCGCCTTCCGGACTGGTTCCAATTGCGGGTGCTGGCAATGTTTCCGGCTCCCCTCTGGGTGCTAGCGGCAATCACGTTCAGAAAAAATGGCCTGAAAAGAACCCGGCTGTATCAGTATTTCCTTTTATTGGCTTTACTCATACTAAGTGTCGGATTCCTTTTCTTCCGATTTCCCAAGCATAATGAGTTCAAGCTCATTTTTCTGATCGCTCTCTTCCTTTCCCTTCTGATAGGGTTGAACTCCAGGCTTACCAACCGGAAGACCGCCTGGATAGTATGGGGGATCCTTATCACCACCATTCCAACCACCGGCCTGGGATTGATCGCGTATAGTTACTCGCCGGATGAGCTTCACATCACCCCCGATGAAACCGCGATCTATACCTGGATCAACCGGAACTTAGCCGAGGATACCGTCCTGATAGCGGAGAGACGAGATGAGTTGATACCCCTCCTCGCCGCGCGCGATGCCTATCTATCATGTTATACCTTTCTTAAATCAACTCCGATTGACCGTGAGTTGATTAGGGAGAGGAGAAACCGGATCAGAAATTCGGGGAAAGAAGAAGGAATGGCGGAGTTACTCATCGAGATATCCCGGGAGACCGGGCGGTCTGTCGGATTAATCCGATACTCTGGCAGCCTCCCACCAAAGAATCCCCTCCTCCTACTTCATACTGAAGGGGTGATAGAAGTCTGGGGCATAAAGAGATAATCACGGATTTGGAATTAAGCTTTGCTCATCTGACCATTCCTGCAAAAGATTTGGGGTCAGGCCTTGCTTATCTACCTATTTGCGCAATAAGCAAGGCCTGCCCCCAAATTAAGGAGATGTTAATTTTTGAATGATTGAATTATGTTCCGGATATTTTTTTATTAATTCTTCCCTTTCCGCCAATTCAAAGTCGATATATTCAAAACCCGGGGAGACAAAACAACCTATCAGTGAATAGGTATCACTCTTATCAACAGTCGCACCAAACCAGCATCCGGCCTTAATAATTATCTGAAATGATTCTCCATTGTCAGGGTTCGGTCCTAATTTTTCTTCGCGATATTTCCCGTCAGGATCAATCAGATAAATTGTTACCGAACTCCCAGAATGATAATTCCATAATTCATCCGATTTCAAGCGATGCAGGCGAGAAATCTGGCCGCTTTTTAATAAAAAATATATTGCTGTATAGGCTTTTCTTGGTCCTTCATATTCTCTTTGCAGGTTATCGGTATTGATTATATCGGATGCCGCAAATGTTTCATTGAAATATCCGCCCTCCGGATGGGGAGAGAGAGATAATTTTTCAATCCAATAATCAGCATCATGATTTTTATTGCGATTAGTCATTTGATGGCGCCTGATAAGATTCATATACGCCGCGGTGAAGAGATCCGGAAATATTCGATCGAGGATGGTTAACAGTCTCCACATTCCAGGGATCAGACGAGCAACACTTTTTAACGCACCATAGCCGTTCTTATCGATAGATTATCTATCTCTAAATTTAGAGTATGCAAAGTTTTCCGGGCGGCATCCAGATCACTTAGAATTCTGGATTTTGTATCTTCAAATACATCAATCAAGTCACTGAATAACCTGTAATAATAATTTATCCCTTCATTCAGGTTCCTGGCAAAAGTGAATAAGTATTTTTCCTGCATCTTTGTGATAGACGCGCTCATCTCTTCTATCTTCTTCCTTAGAAACTTAATATATATATTCAGTTCTTGTATAAACATATTTGGACGATCATTCCTTGTAATCATATCTGATCTTCCGTAAATATGATCTGTGATCTCTTTTAGATTCATTGTCCTGGGAAAATACGCCATATTGGGACCAGGGCAGACCGAGACTCCATCACCTTCATCCCTGGTATCTAAATTATTCACCAACAAAGCAGAGGTTCCTATCCCCACACAAAGACATGTCTTGTTAACAATTTTTTCAAATGCCTTTTCGTACTCAGCGGGAGATAGTCCTTCCTTATCTAATTCTGCTATTTTTAACTGCTGATATTGACTTGAACCTGTACAGATAGCTCTTTCAGTAAACTCTTTATTATTAGCAAGATATCCCTTGAGGCAAGAACTCCCGGGGCTGCCGGCCGCGATTAAAGATAATTTTGCGAGATCTTTACTGTTATTTTTCAGGTTACTGAAAGGAATCTCCAGAGGAGAGATATCGCTTAAATACAGATCATCCTCTCTGGCTTCTCGCAATTTATTCCTGGTCGGTTCATCAACGTTAGTCACTTCCGTGACTAAAAGAAAAGGTGTGGCCCAGCCAACTGAATCAAGTTGATAATGATCAATCAGGAATTGATGTTCTTCAGCTGTTCCAACACCGCCTTGAGCGGTGATTCTTAGCGGTAATGTTGTTTCCGGTATTGGACGATTCCTGCTGGAGAGTGCCGGAATCAGGATTTTGTGAATTGATTGAATCAATTCTTCTCGTTTATCCCTGAATTCAGCTAATATCGGCCCCATCAGGTATCCATCTGTCGCGAAAGCATGGCCACCGCAATTAAGTCCTGATTCAATTCTGTATTCCGAGACCCACAGTCCTTTTTTTGCCAGAAATTTGCCTTGAATAAAAGCCGACCTATAATCACTGACTTTTATAACAATTTTCTTTCTTATCTCTCCATTCTCATCAGGGTAGAAATCTTCAAATTGCTCAAAATAACTGTACAATCTGGGATTTATTCCAGCCGAAAGTACTATCGATGAATTTAAATCGCTATTCGCGTACCCCCTGAGCGCGGCGTGAGCGTCATTATATTCTACCGGTAATTTTTCTCCTTCAATGTAATTTTCCTTATCAAGCTGGGTCATAATATTCACATCAATACTCCCCATTGATAAGTTGTCTTTCAGCCAGTTCCCAGCCTTATTTGGATCAAAATATTCAGACGATAAGCTTTTGATTTTTTGTTTTATGGTGGAACTGTCAGGCAGCATATCGAAGTATTTTTTTATCTCATCACTCTTATCGATAGCGGCATCTGATAATTCTTCAAATTTCTTCTTGGCCATGTTGTTTATTAAATTCAGGTAGGAGGTAATCCTTTTCGCTCTAAAATCTTCGGTATCGTCTGTGATCTCTCTATAAGGAATTGCGAATTTATCACAGTACATCTTCCTCAACTTCTCCAGAAGAATGTCATCAACTAAAGAAATTACCGAATCAATTCCGTATTGAGAAACCCTTAACGCAGCATCAATAGTAAATCCGATCCCCATTACAGGAATATGAAATGAATGTGTTTTTATCATGTTTCAATCATCCACATTTAACTGTTGAAATATTTTATGAATACCCAACTGTATCTATCCGTAAAATCTGACAATATACACGGAATTGTGATTATCTCCTACTATTCATTTGTTTATTTCTACTGCTCGATCACCTTCACCAGGTCCAGTTTTGCATCGTAAAGATATTTTGCCTGATAGAACGGCTGGGAGAAATCGATTACCTTAGGAAAGAATATCCTGTCCGATTGCGGGATTGACAGGTTATATGTCTCCTCCACAGGCCACCAGCTAAACTCGCCTTCGCGGTGATCACCAATGAGATTCCCCGAGAAATCCTTAGTGACATACAAGAATAGCATCCACTGCCAATCGGGCTGGGGCGATACCTCCGTAATCAGACCCCGAAACCGAAGCTTGTTTGCCTTCAAACCCGTCTCTTCCTGAAGTTCGCGCGCCGCGCAATCGTACGGGGACTCTCCCGCCTCAACTTTCCCTCCCGGAGCAACCCATAAGCCTAAGTTCGGCTCCTTCTTCCGTCTCATCAGAAGGACCTGGTTGTTCTCAAGGCAGTAGACCAATGTGCTCAGGATTGGCATAGCCTTTTTATCTGATCGAACGGTTGTTATAGAATCAGTCATATTGAAATCCATCCGGCGGTTCGCGATCTCTTCTATCGCAACGTTTATTTGGAATCATACATTCCTAACACCCACCTGGCTTTGTCTATTTGGGGGGGACGGTATGATTGGAATTTATTTATTAACTCCGCGGGGTTATCCGCAATAAGTACCATTGATCTATGTTCTTTTCCTATGAATTTTTGACTCACCATATGATCAAGAAATTCTATTAAATAATCAAAGTATCCCCTGATGTTTAAAATTCCACATGGTTTACCGTGAATGCCCAGCTGAGCCCATGTCAAAACTTCAAAGAATTCCTCAATAGTTCCAAATCCTCCCGGCAGCGCGATGAAACCATCAGACAGTTCAACCATTAGAGATTTGCGTTCGTGCATGGAATTCACAATCCGCAGATCAGAGAGATCAGTACAGGCAACTTCTTTCTCTGCAAGATCCCGGGGAATAACCCCGATTATTTCGGCGGACTGCTCAATAAAGGTATTTGCGATCTCTCCCATTAAACCAACGCCGGCACCACCATAAACCAATCCAATATTATTTTTTATAAGAGCAAGGCCAAGGTCTCTTGCCGCGTCTATATACATCTCATCTGATCCACGACTCGATCCACAGAATACACATATCCTATTCATAATATATTTTTAACCACCAATTGCTATTTAATTCCATTCGATTCTTATTCTTTATTGCTTGAATAACCATATATCCAAATAAAATAACAATTATAGGAATCGTTAAA